>SDBU01000814.1_pt1 | contig 44982 bp, 79 predicted proteins | sample 2277071 | NCBI WGS metagenome assembly SDBU01 (sample SAMN10397929, study PRJNA504765) | marine sediment metagenome | isolation source: marine sediment core GS08_GC12, 126 cmbsf | place: Arctic Ocean: Gakkel Ridge, Loki's castle | collected 2008
CACATACTGTGTGTCACCGTTCACCTCCGTGTCAGTGGCACTGTCTATAAGCATGGGGAACATGAACTCTGCCAGAGACACTGGAGGGTCTGCTACCAGACCACGCCCAATGTTGATCGCCTTGGGCTCAAATACGACAGTGGCGTCAGCCATGATTATGCACCCGCACAGCCAGAACTCCACCTGAGGCGATGCAACGGCGAGGGTTATCTGCGTCCATGCACCCCATTCATTTGGCGCAGCGGCGGCATGGGGCAAGGCCACGCCAACCGGCATCCCATCTGCCACAATAGGGTAAAAGACGTACCGTTTAGTGCCTATAGCCCTTCCTACGAGGGCTTTATCAATTGCTCGGGTCCATTGATCAGACATCTTTCTTTACCTCCTCCATCCTTGAGATTAGTCTGATTAGCGGGAGTAAGGGTGGGGCGCTCATAACACACCCCACCCCAAAACCCTATTTAGCTGATTACCGGACCTGTAGGCTCGATGATGAAGCAGCCAAGATGGACTCGCTCCTGTGCGTTGGTGAGGATACGACTCCTAGCCACGATGTTCAAGACCCTTTGAGGATCATAGACCACCGGCTCGGTGAAGTAACCCTCCATGACCTGCTTGTTGACTATTGCTTCCAGATCGAACATCGCGTAGGTTGTGCCTGCGACGACTCCCTCCCTGAAAGCCACCTGGTCAACATTAGGCGGACCAAACTCCAGGTCGACGTTGTAGAAAATCGCCAGCCTGTTGACCGCCAGCACTGGCTGAAGGGCAGCCGGTACAGCCGTGGCGAACACGCTGTAGAGGGCTCCCACCGCAACCAGCGGCATAGTGAGCCAACCACCAACGCCGCACCCGAAATCCACCACGTTATCGGCATTCCTCACGATCAAGCCGGGGTGGTAAAGAAGGTCAGTGGAACGAACCTTCGTTGCCCCAGGCACATAAGGAGCGCCATTGACCAAAAGGTGCTGTATCGGTGCTACGGCAAGCTCACACGCTCGCCAGATGCCCTTGTTGACCGCCGCCTGCCGAAACAGCTTCATGTCGGTAAGCGTCAGGTCCTCAGTTGCTACAATGTAACTCATTAGCGTATACCTCCTTCTGATTTACACTGGTAGGTTCCGGCTAGGCCAGCCGGACCGGCTCAAACTCTTCCTTGTAGACCGGAGCCGGGTATCTGCCGACTCGACCGACTGGGAGTAACCCTGCTGGAGTGCCAGCGCCGAGTGGTTTGGTTGTACCCGCCTCGTTCTCAGGCATCAGGAGACCAATCCCCATGCCAGCAGCTCCGCCACTGGCGATACCAACCCCGACCGACTCCTGCCAGCCGCCTCGCATACCCAGATAGACACCGCCGCCAATCATGGCTGCGCTGAGTAGCCAGCTCCAATCAGGGTACTTGCCGATCAGCCAGCTCTGAGCCATCCCGCCCACGAGTGCCGATCCTATGATTGGTGCTTGATTCTCAATCCTCATTCTGAACCTCCTTCTTCATTCCGGAGGACAACCCCGAATAAAGCAAAGGGCGGAGACCCAAAACCCCTACTCGGAGTTGTCCCCGCCCTTATTACCTTGTTAGTTACTCGAAGGATTTATCTAGCTGACTATACTTTTACCACCGAAGTTTCATGTTGTCAAGTCTATCACCTCCTGAGCGTCAAATCTATACAGCGGCACGTACATCAACGCCTCGTCGGCGGGAATCCAGGGGTTGGTCAAAAGAAGCTGCTCCGCCTTTTGGCCGGGGTAGGTTGTCTCGAATATGTACTCCCTGCCGTTTCTCACAACAGTGGTCCAGGCGTGAAGCTCTCTGCCCCACCAGCCCACATTGGCATATATGCCGTTTGTGTATGCCAGAAGTAGTGATGTCAAAAGGTACGCTGTATCCTCACAGTCTGCTGTGGGGATCTCCCCTACTTCTTGCGCTTCCTCATAATGTGCCAGTGTCTCCATGGGGAAGCTCCAGAAGTCCCTCCTCTCGATACGGTAGCTATAATTATGGCACACCCACTCCCAGCAGTTGAGGATGAACTGGCCCCTGTCGGGATCATAGAGGCGGAAGGCATAATAGACCACCTTGGGGTCTGCTGGGGTTATCCACTCCCGCAGATCGTGCATCTCATCGCCGGATCGCTTCTTTATCTGGTACATAAACGAATTACGCCTCACTCTCAAGCATCCACTCGTAACCTGTCTCATATCTACGCCGAGGTCTACCCCCCATAAGCCGTATAGCCTGTTGCAGGAATGGGTTAATTCTTGCTCTTGTTACTGTTGGGGGAGTTCCATAAGCGACTAGAGCACGCCCTACTGGTGTGAGGCCAACCTCCTCAACAGAGATTGAGCTATCGTGCGGGAAAATCCTCAGTCTGTGCGTTTCACAGAAAAAGTTAGACCATAGGCTATAAGGTGACGGGGTAAGAAAAACAGCGTAGTCTGCTACCCTAGCGCATTCCTTAACTGCCTGATTGACATCCTCTGCGCTATGTAAGTGCTCTAGTGTATGCTCATTAAAACAGACTCCAAACTGCTTGTCCGCAAAGGGTATATCCCTTTCATCTCCCACAACCCCTCCGGGGATCTTCAAGACGGCAAGGTCAAGATCAAGTGTCACATCGCCATTGGGTGGTTCAAGTTTACTTCTCCTTATGCCGATTCGCAGTAGCGGTTTTCCGACAGCTTCGCAGTATTCCCGCGATACATTCCAGAATTTATGCCTTTCGTAAGTCTCTATTCCTTGAATCGTCACCTCGTAGCCAACGAGGGTTCCCAGAATTGCAAGTATAGGTTTCATTTCCTCACCTCGGGATGCGCCTTTTGGTATAAATAATCTAAAAATGCGACCTTTTTTGTCTCCTCTTGAGATGGCTTTCACACAGGGGCTTGATTAAATAGGAACCAGCCAATGGCCAAGGGTGTTCCTGCTGCCACTGCCATGCCACCAAATGTCAAGAGGGACGCTGCCCTGCCCAAGTCAAGCTGCCCCATTACTTCCTCGTTGCCAGATATACCACTGCGACTGCCCCCACACCAGCACCGACAAGCCACCATGGTATGCCCAACACCTCTGGTGGCCCCTCAGTTTTGTACTCACTTGTGACTATCAAGCTCTGCCCCTCCACCAGAGGCACAGTTACATCTTCAGGTGTGATATATCCCTCAATGTCTCCGAAGCTAATTGTGTAGTTCCCGGGGTCTAGTACAAGGGTAGTTGGGGCTATTCCCTGTGAGACACCGTCAAGATACACCTCCCCTTTCACTGGTGTGGTGTCCACAACCAAGATTGCCATGCCAGGTGGCGGAATTGGTGGAACATCCTCTCCTACTATGGCGATCTCAAAGGTTTTTTGGTCAACCAATGCCATCTCTCACCTCTGTTCAATCAACGATAGCGTAGAGTTCTATGTTGGCGGTATACAGGCCGGGCATTTCAGTTATGGCCTCTACTTCTCCAGAGAATATCCGCCCACCAGGCAAAACTGGTGGAATCCACATCATGTTTAACCCAGCAGCGATTTGGTTGCCATTAGGATCATAGAGATAGACAAAGATAGACATTTGCTGACTCCAGGGTAAAGTGTTTAGCCCATAGGCCCTGATGCCAACCATGGACCCAACCGGCATATCCACTGGTGCTAGAGCATCATATCTGCCAAGGAGCGCATTATAGTATTCAATGCCATACGCCCCGGCCTCGATTATACTCCCACCCGGCTTTGCGCTTATGGTTGCGACTGCAAGATTGCTTATTGAGTCAACTAATGCCATAGTAACCTCCTTTAGGGAACAGTTGTGCCGAAAAGACTTATGTAGAGACCATAGACGCCTAGCTCAGTCATGCCGCGATAGAAATTGAAGTTAATATAGCCATCGTAACCGCCGTCTGGAACCCATATATTGAACTCATCAATGACCTGGTAAAGCGAAAGGCCGTCTTTCATCACATCTGTTTCAAATCTCACTATCACCTGATAGCCTACTGGTTGGTAGATGCCAAAATCCACTTTTACAAAAACGGGGGCATTAAGATCTATCTGGGGAGCTACATTTGGGCTGTAAAAACTCACTCCGCCATCTAGGGAGACATGGAAGGCTCCTATCGAGCCGGTTGGTGAGGGTGCGACAGCTCCTACTGTGACCACCTCATCATAAAGTGCTGCCGCTAACTGTGGATAGGCTCCAAGGGGCCCGAGGAGGTCTATTGTTTTTCGACCTAGCATACTTGTCATTTTCCTCTCCTCCTGTTTAGCCAACACCAACAAAGCTGAAAGATTTTGAATCGAGTGCCACGGTTGGGGAAGGGGTGGTTCTTATTAACTGCACCGAGCGGGCCCTATCTCCCCAATTTAATTCGTGCAAGTTGCCACAAGATGAAAGCAGGGAGATGCTATTGCCCAGATCATCGAACAAAGTTAATTGCCATGCCCACTCCGGGTAAGGCACCTCAAAGGGGCTTGGTGCTATCATAACCGAGGACACCTCTCCATCCAGGGCATCTGGCAACTCCGAAAGGTCACCCCAAACCGGCATCCAGACACCCTTGAAACCCGCATGTTCAAACAGGATGGCTGGTGCCTTCGTGTTCTCCACCAGATTGTAATACCCCGCTCGTCTTATCTCTGCCTCCAGAGGGTCAGGTGCTGGTGGAGTGATCTGCACTATCGCCTCCACAGAGGCTATAAAGAACAGCTTGTCCCCAGCGATCCACTTAAGCCACGTCTTGGGCGGAGTAATGACTGGTGTGTAATAAGGTGCTCCCTCTGGTAGTTCAACGATACCAAAACCGGCAAAACCGACAAGGGAGGCGATACCCTTACCAAGGTCGCCTACATCGGGTTCTATGACCAATATGTGGTATGCAAGTTCGCCCTGCTCTAAGAAGGCCACGGCGACATGTTTGGGCTTCCCCCCTGCATAGGTCAACTGCACCCAGCCAGCATCGATCTCCAATATCCCCGCCTCCTCGGGCGATAGCCTCCTGGCATTGGGGAATTGCTCGTAGACCCATTCCTCAATCTCCTCCACTGTGTAGCCAGTCGGGAGTTCTGGTGGTTCTGGCGGTGGAGGTAGTGGTGGTGGTGGTTGTTGTCTTGTTGTCAGATAATATATGCCACCTGCGATTAGACCAACACCAATTAGATGCGAAGTCTTAACAGCCATAGCTATCAAGTTGGCCTTGGAACAGGCGCCTTCCCTTTAGTTCTGGTAAGTAGGTAGATCCCGCCGCCGACTACAGCAACGCCGAGCAGTATGGGGATTATGTTGGCAGGGAAAATGGGTTCAGGTTCCCAAATAATGTCGCCGGTATCTGGATCGATGATTGGAGGTGGGCCCCAGACGATGTCCCTCACACCAGTGAGAACCACTTTAGCAGCCCAGACGAGAAGAACAATTACCCCTATAATGATTATGAGTTTTATGAGCCCCAGAATCGCTGGCCAAAGAAGAAACGGGGAGCCATGAACTACCGATTCGACCTTCCAGTGATCTCCATCCTGCCAGATTCTCAGGCTAAGGGGTGTGCCTCCATAGTCCCTAACCGACTCATTGGTGGCATTGGCTAGTGCTGTGGCTGTGGTATATCCATCCCAGTAGTGGACGCAAACCTCTCCCTCGCCTTCGTAGGTCTGCCACTCCGGGGTTCTACTCGAGTGAACCAACCTATAGGCCATGACAACCTCCTTTCGGCGTTGTCTCCGCCCTCAGGGTTATCATAAGTATGGTGGGAGGTTTTTGTCAACCTACGAGGTCAGAACAGTCTCCAAATCCTGCCTGAAAGCCTCTATGTTAGCTTTGATCCAGCCCTTCTTCGCCAGGGATCTAAGTTTGTTTTGGGCCAGACACTCTACTACTATGTCGACCACGTCGCCCACGTCGAGCGATAGCAGCCGGTCGGCATAAGGCTCGACCCCCTCCAGGACCTGGGCCCTCAGGTCCACAGACAGGTTAGGCCAGAGCAGGAGCTTCTGTGATTGCAGGCTGAGGATCGACCCCCTGAATTCGTTGACGAACGCGGGGAGGATCTCGCTTATTTTGTCCTTTAGCAACTCGAGGTTGTAGGCTTCAAGAAACTCCTGAGGGTAGCTAACCATTGCTGCCTTCCCTCGGAAGCTCGGCTGGCTCCCTGGCATTAGAGGGACAGGCGGTATTAGGGCAGAGAACGTCCCCCTGGATTCCTTTGGACGTGCCGAAAATAAAGCCACACTGCTGGCACTGCCTCTTGTCCATCACCTCGCCTGCCCCTGCTGGTTCTGCTGCCCCTGCCGGGGTACCTGCTGGTTCTGCTGCCCCTGCCGGGGTACCTGCTGGCTTTTTCCCCTGCCGTTTCTCCGATAGCTTCATCTGCCTCTCGCCGGCACTGACTATCCGGGGCAGCTCCTTCCTCAAGGTGCCCAGTATCTCCATGGTCTGCTGATGGCGCTCCTCTCCGTGCCTTATATCCTGAGTGGTCTTGATAAGCTCTGTGAGCTGAGGGAAAGGCAGGTTAATGGCTCCGCCTACCGGGTTTCCCGCTGCGTCTGTTGGCTGAACCGGTATGCCCGGGGCAGCCTGGATTACTGGAGGAGGGGCAAAAGAGTTTCTCATCGTAGTGAAGAGGTTGAACATTTCTGTCATCTGCGAGGCCTGGGAGCCCTGTTGTGGCACCATGCTCTGGTTCATCTGCTGGAAGGTCTGAATCAGCTCTAAGGTCGAGATTGGCTTGTTCTGGCCCATCTGGGTAATAAGTGCGGTTATGACGCCATACACACCATCTGGGGGCTGCTCTGCGCCTCCTGCTGGAGCTGTAAGGTTCTTGGCATAGTCCATAACCTCCAGAACATCTTTAGTAGTCATTGTTTGCTGTGGATTTACTCGCTCCCTGTCCTTCAGGAGATCAACAAAGGCAGTAATAAGGCTCGGGGGAGTAACCCTCTCAGCCATAGACACTTCCGCATTGACCTTCCGACTCTCGGCCTCCACCCCTCTCGCCTCGAGCTCGGCTGTCTTGGTCTTCTCTGACTGGGTAACTCTCTCGGACGTGGCCTCGTCCATCTCCACCATCTTGTTTCTCCTTATCTTCTCCTCCATAGATGTCTTTAACTCCACCTGGCCACCTCGGCCCGCAGCCTGCTGCACTACCTTCGGCAATATAGCCATTCTCCTACCCTCCTTCTCCTGGTGCTATCTGCACGATTGCTAGTTTCCGGCCCGTTACCTCCAACAGGGTTTCCAGGGCGCTGACGATGAACTCCCCAAGCGTAGTGCCGGCAGGTATCAGGCCTTCCTGAACGAATATCTGGTAGTAGAGCTGCACTTTAGGGTCCAGCTCCACCCTCTGCGTTCTGAAGAATCCCTCGAACAGGGGCTGCCCGTCCCTCGGCACACCTCCCCCTGAGCTCGTCCCCGGGATACTCCCTGCCTTCTTGACGGCCCTGGGGAATATCCCCTTTCGGATGGCGTCTTCATTGTTGTTAGCTACGACATCCCCTGTCCCATCCACAAGCCTAACAGCACAGCCTTTCTTCTGCGGATGCATCCTGCAAGCTCTGAGGTAGTTGGTCGGGGTAGCCTCTATGCCTGTCCCGCATTTCTCGCACTGCCACCGCAGCCCCAGTCTCTCAACCTCCTCTTCTACTTCTTCCTTGGTTTCCACTTCTGACACCATATCGTCCCCCCTGCAAATAGAATACTCTCCCTTATCACGTTTACCATAACACCAGGAAGATGTCAATAGCATGCCAGTAATAGCAGTAAATACCAGATGCTCGCCCTTCCCTCTGAGGCTTGGGCTTGACAGCCTGTGTTTCCGGTGGCACAATGAGGCTGTTATGGGCTGGGTTAAAGACTTGGTTATCGGCATGGCGCAGCGCACGCCTTGGGAGCGAACATTATTCCCCCCACCAGACAGAATGAAGGACCTGGAGAAAGTATCTCAGGTTCTGAATTCTGCACCGGGAAGATCTCCCAGCCCTGCCCCTGTGGCTGTTCAACCTCGCCCTGCTGGCGCTGTAGCTGTAAAGGAACAAGTATCTCCGGAAGCGATGCTCGATTACCAGAAGCGGCTGATATACGGCCAGCTCTGGCTACTCCAGGGACACTTGACCAATGGCTGCCGTATAGATGGTGAGGTCTGTGACTGCTGCAGCAAGCATGTGCTGGCACTGGAAGCACTGACAGCAGAAACACAGCCAATGGACCCGGCCGATCCGCTCTGGCCCGAGATAGCGGGCTTCTGTAATGTCATTCTCTACAAGACGGAAGTGGCTGCGGTTATAAGCGGCACCTATGCTGCCGAGTACCCTGGTATGTCCGCCCAGGTGCGGGGTCTCAGGAAAAGGGTAGAGGTAGGTAGTTCGCCAGCTACAGTGAACGAGGCAAAAGCCGAGGTAGCCGAACTCGCTAAGGATGGAGGGGACCTCTAATGGTAACTCGACAGGAATACTCGAGCTGTGTTGGGGAAGGGATGAGGGGAAAGATCCTCTCGGTGACCGAACGCAAGCTGGAATTTTGCACGGTCGCAAAACTCTGCTCGCGGAAGGCGAAGGACCGGGAGGAGGCAGTGATCCTGTGCAACCAGCCAAAGCCCGAAAAGAAGGAAAGAACGAGAGGGTTATCTGCCTGCGAACGCAAACTAAAAGATGACGAACGGATACTGAAACAGATAACTAATGCCGTAAGCAAGGAGCAGTGGGAAGCCGTGAAGAATATTATCGAGGCAAGAGATGCCTGATGGCAATGAGCTGATGCCCATACGCTGCGGTAAGTGTGGTCACTTCTTTGGGTTTGAACACTTAGTCCAGGGGGTAATCTTCTTGTGGTGCAAGAATTGCAAGGATTTTAGTATGGTGCAGCAGGATTTTGAGGTAGACTTGACAAGCCCAGAGGTTTATGATACCTTAATGAGGCGAGGGACAAAGAGCCGATAGGGCCAGCTAGGGTCAGAGGGCTAGGAGCCAGTAAGGACTGGCTCTTTTTTGTTATGGAAAACCCTATAGACAGCTATCTGGAGGCGGTGGAGGCCCATAGACAGGGTGATGATGAGATGGCCGCTGGCAAGCTATCTAGGGCATTGGGAGCCGAGGAGGTCACCCAGCCGATAAGGGGAGCCACAGCAAAAATGCTCACCCCTGGTCAGATGGCTCACGATGTCGCCCTGGGATTGCTGACTGTGCAAGCTGAGAAGTTCAGGAGGAGCGATAATGTCTGAGATTTATTGCCCAGAGGGGTGCGAGAAAACCATCGGGATGGAGAAATGGATAAAGGCCATACAGGAGGCTGGTGCTGACGTGTTATGTGCATTGCCCTTGATATGTGGTTGGTACGAGGAAGAACTGCAAGAGAATGGCAATAGAGGGTTGGCAGAGGAATTGTCACAGGTAAGAGGAAAAGGTAATGCCACCGATGCCGTTGAGGTTTGCCGCAAGATGGATGAGATAAAGGCCGCTGTGCCTGAAAGTTTGAAAAATCGCCTATTTGACTTTGACTGCTCGACGCAGTTGAATGCCCTTGAATGCTAACGGAAAGGAGGAACCATGGCTAAGATCAGAATGGCCCAGGTCGCCGGACTGCCGGTAAGGACCCTTCGCCGGATGGTCGGCATTCCTGCCCACCGACCCAGTGCCTTCAATGCCTGCATTGGAGCCAAACTCAAGGGTCAGAAGTATTCCAAGCCAACGGCAGGAACGGGCGGGCAGAGGGACAAGCGAATCCAGGATGCCTTCACCTCTGCGGCCAAGGCTTGCGGCAAGTAGTTATCTCCTTGCTGCACGACGTCTATCACTAAAAATGGAGAAGAGGTGCCTCTCACGAGCCTTCTTCTCCATTTTTTCTGTAGCATCAAACTGCTCCTTGCCGTCACACCTGGGGCATACACCGTTCACAAGCTGCATTGTCTCCTCACCACACTGCGGGCAGAATACCCCGCCACAATCATCCCAGGCGTCCCGGGTCTTCCGGCGATGGTGGCTTGCCGGTACCACCTTCAAGTTCGGGTCCACAGCCTGCAATCGCCTGGCCAGCTCGCTCATCTAACTCCTTGTTGCTTCTTGATTTCAGTATAAGCAACATTGATCTTCTTCATCATCTCCTCATCTTTCTGGGTTCCTGAGTCGGGATGGTAGCGTTTGGCCAATGTCTTATAAGCTGCCTGAACTACGGGCCAAGAGGCCCCGTCGTGCAGCTCCAAAACGGAATATGGGCTGCCCTTCACATCCTGAAGAATCCGGTCAACCACTATTCTCTGAGCCCCGGGCTTCCCCCAGAGGTCATAGGCCGTCTTGACAATCTCAGGAATCCTCTTACCTGTGAGAAGCTGACAAATATCATCAAGGTCATTAACTTTCTGAATGGGCCGTTGTTTTCTCGGCATAATGCCTCCTTATATCCTTACCTCGCCCTGCCTGCGCTGTTTGTAGAGACGGTATTCCTCTCCCTCCATTTCTATAATCACGGAATCCTCCTTCCGCTGTATGCGGCTGTTCCAGCGCGGGGGCAACTCTGTCAGTGGCTCATTGGTTGTGATGATCAGTGGCTTGGCCTCCATACACCGATGGTCGATGATCGTGCCCAAGCGCTCCTCTGCCCACTCTGTACGCTTCTCGGTGCCGAGATCGTCCAGGATCAGCAGGGGTACATTCAAGAAAAATTGCCAGTCCCTCTCAAAGCTCTGGTCATTACGTCCGATGTCTGCCTTGAGGTGATCCAGGAGTAGGGGAACATGGATATATCGTGCAGCGCTCCCGGCATCTAGCCAAGCCCGGGCCACCGCAATGGCCAAGTGTGTCTTCCCTTGGTCAACCCATCCCATGAATGTGAGCCACCCGCCGAAGTTGGGATCTGTCGCACCATTGGCTATATTCAGGGCAGCCTCTTTCGCCCGCTTCCCCCAGTCATCACGCACGACGTAACTGTCCAGCGTCATATGCTCTGTGTCCTTGGGTAGGCGACAGAGCCGACGCATCCGTTCTTCCCTCTCTGCATCCCAAGCAGCCTTTTGGCAGACACACATAACGAGCTTAGAATAATCAGCCTTCCCATCCATTCCTCGACAATAAACTACGCCATGGTCATGGCAGCGCTGGCAATTATACTCTTCGTCTTCGGCTGGGGGCTCCGATACTGGCTTTGAACCGTCCTGTGGAAGTTGATTCGCTAATAGATTGCTGATCTTCTCCATCTTTTTGTCCTCCTGGGGATTCGTCCTCCCATTGCCGCTGATTTAGCCATTTGGCTGGGTAGGGGATATACCGCCCATTTTGATCTAGCCACTGCCGCGACGTCGATTCTTGTTCTATTTTGGTCAATATCGTTGATAATAACTCTGCGTTGGGACTTATCTTGGAAAAGGCTGTCATGGCTACAACCTTGGCGCGCCTGTTGGGATACCTCTCCCAAAACCGGTCAAAGTAAGAGAGCATTTCCGCGCTCATTTCATTTCTTTTCTTATACACTTCTTTTCTAACGTTATTTACTTTACTTTCCTTTACTTTACTTTGTCGGGTTTCTGGGGTGGTTTCTGCGTCAGAAACAGGCGTAGTTTCTGTGTCAGAAACGGGGGAAGAAACGCCTTTTTGTTCGTAACGCTCCCTCATACTTTGCCTTTTTTCGAGGACAATTTTCGCTCGTTTTTTGATGCCATTGCTGGTCAGAACCGCATTTTCGCGCCACTTTCGCGCATCAAAACAACCCTTTTTTAGCGCGGTTTCCAGCATTTTATTGAACGCATCCAGTGGCGCGCCGACCTTTCCCGCGAGTATCTGGAGAGTTTCTGTGTCAGAAACGTCGAGTTCAGAGTTTGGAGTCCTGTATATCCGCTCCAGGAGAATGAAGTAAAAAGCATAACCATCGTTGCCATAGAGTGCCCGGAGGGCCTCGATTTTCTCATCATTCGAGGCATCGGTATCATGCGGGAAGTAGTCAAGCCCTTCCTTTAACGGTCTAGCCATCTATCACTCCCTCGCCTCTCTATGGAGGTGGTGGTATTACGGATGGGGTTCTCTCTCAGGGGGGCAATAATCCAGGTATACAGAAGCCGGGCTGTGTTACAGGATAGGCGGTTCTTTGCCATCTATCCCTCTTTTCAATCTATCTACCTCAGACTTAGGAATGAATAGGCGGCCACCCAACCAGACCCCCACTATCTTGTCGCGTTCAATCCACTTGTAAATGGTAATACGAGCTCGCCCTAGCTCCCTGGCCGCTTGTGCCACCGACAACAACTCTGAGGTAGACACCGTTATATCCACCATGCCCTCCAAGCTGACAAAGTTATAACACTATTTTCCTGCCGTGTCAACCCCCTTTGATATCGTTGAGTAATCTGTGGACCTACTCCTTATCTCCCCCATGGCTCACCGCCCACTTAATCAATTTGACTTCGTTTTCCTCGCTAGGCACTAAAAGGGAATTGCTTTCTTGCGCGATTCTTGCGCGAAAGTGGCGCGCCTGGATCGCGCACAGATCGCGCACAGGTCGCGCAAGGGTCGCGCAAGGGTCGCGCAAGCCTCAAATTTCGGTACTCGCCAAAAAGTGGCGCGAAAGTGGCGCGACCCACTCAAATCTTCGATCCTCGTCAGGCACTAAAAGGGAATTGCTTTCTTGCGCGATTCTTGCGCGAACCTTGCGCGACCCAGACACTAAAAGTGGCGCGAACCTTGCGCGAACCCCTCAGATTTCCGGTACTCACCCCAAAAGGGTTATTTTGTTGAGCAAAAGTGGCGCGAACCGCTCAGATCTTCGATCCTCGCCAGGCACTAAAAGGGAATTGCTTTCTTGCGCGATTCTTGCGCGAAAGTGGCGCGACGGAGGCGCGACAGGAGGCGCGGCAGCGGCGCGACAGTTGGTGTGTAACTCTCAAATTCTCGGTTTTCGCCAAAAAGTGGCGCGATTCTTGCGCGATTCTTGCGCGAAAGTTTGAGCAAAACGGCGCGGGGATTAAGGTTTACGACACACAGTGTCGGTTGGCTCGAAGCGGATGAAGTGCAGAATATCTGCCGGCTTCTCACCCTTTTCCCAGCAGAATCTACCCACTTGCTGAAAGCCAGCAGACTGAAATGCCTTGATACTCGGAGCGTTATCGTATGTTATATCAGAAGATAAGACCAAGCAATTAGGGTTTTTGCTTGCCAACTCAACTGCATCGGCTACTATCTGCCGCCCTAACCCCATACCTCGCTTTTCCTTTTCCACAGCTACTCCCTTGACAGAACAGAGATACCAATCGCTTGGCTTATAAAAAGCTGATGAGATAATCTGGGATTGATCTTTGCAGTCGCACTGGAGAACCCAATTGGGTATTAAATCATCCGATACAGCCTTTAGTATTTCCTCCTCCGGTAGATCACTATTAGCACGAAGGAAGTCGGCTTTGACCTGCATCTCAACCTCTTCGTCTCTAAATTTGCACTCGCAGGTCTTAACTGTCTCCATCTTTCCCCCAGAACCCCTCGAGAACCTCAAGGGGTGTATTCTTCGGCGGGTGCATAGGGTCAAAATGCGAGTCCTCCGGGTCATATTCCTTTTTGGTTGGCCGATAGGATTTCGACGTCTTGAACCTTTCTGCGTTTATCTTGTCTCTTCTCTCATCGTGGTTGTAGCTCATTCTTCGTCTCCGGTTCAACCTACTACTTTCAGGTAAGACTGTCAATAGGTTCACCCCTTAGCCTCGCGAGATAACCACCTCTCCACTCTCCCCTTAATTTCAGCATGGCCTCTTCGTATTCCTTGTGTAGCTCGTCAATCCGTTCATTTTTCTTCAGTGACAAAGCCATTACCTCTTTGGCGTATGTATTCCTGATTTCTTGGATCCGGATATCCCTTTCCCGGGTGAGTCCTCTGATATTGACTTTTAGTTCCCGCAACCCTGGTGTTGTCATAATTAGCATCCCCCTTCTCTGGTTTTCTTCTACTAGCAGTTTAGCAGTCAGGAGCAGTACACCTAATCACCCTGTCAACTCCCCTCAAATCGTCGGCCGAATGTTGTCCAGCACTTCCTCGACCCCTGCTGCCAGTCGGATTGCCAGGTGTATCACCCAGTACGTTATGCCGGCGCCCACCGCGCATCCTCCGAAGAAGCTGGCTACAGCTACCCACCACATTTGTTGTCTCCTTTCTGGCGAGGGCAGCTTTGCCTTTTGGTGGTGCCGCCCCCGCCGGGTATCGTTAATCAATTCTTATTCGTTTTACATTTCGTCGTCGTAGTAGGTACACTTCTGGCATACCGAGGCGCTACGCCCTCTCAGCACCGACCGCAGAGATAGCGACCGCCGGTCAAGGTGAGAGCACAATACCTGATCACCCTTCACTCTGGCCCGGTGGCAGTCGTAGGTTATCCTCCTCTTGGCCCGGGCTTTGGCTCGCTCTCTCTCCAGTTCCTTTGCTCGAGGCTCTTCATATAGGATCTCGTCAGAGTTTTCCATGCTTCTCCTCCTTTCTAAATCAAGTGCTATTGATTTCTACCCTGAGCCTGGTCTCGTGCTATGGACTCGGCCAAGGCATCAGCATCTACCGCCCCCCAAACCCAGGCGATAAAGGGTCTGCGGAGGCAGAGAACCAGAGTCCTCAAGCAGACGATGTTGCGCGTGCTGGTACACGCTATGAACCCGAAAGCCATGGCTTTTTCTTTCAGGTTGAACCACATCTGCCACCTGTAGTTCTCACGGTCCAAATGGATCTCACGCTCACGCTCACTCACGATGCGCCTCCTCCTCGGGTATGTCGGGCCAGAAGACCCCACCCTTCACCAAGTAGGGGTCGGCTGCCCCGCAGTGAGGGCAGTTCCACGCACGGCTTCGAGTTATGAAGGCCACAACGTGGATAGGCAACTGCAAATACTCAGTCCAGTCGCAGCCGCACCTCCTGCATCTCAGCGGTACCGGGTACAGTCTAGGCCCATCGGGACCAGGGCATGGGCTGTCCTCACCCATTGCCCACCCATGGGACTTCGGCCTCTGGTACTGCTTACAGACTGGGCACCATTCCTCGCCATCGAGGACGACAGTGATTGGCCCGCCGCACTCATGGCATTTGCCGCATTTTGGCATGAAGGGTCCTCCTTTTGCTGAGATAATAGCCCTTATCTCAGCTTTGATCAGCCTTGGTAATGATCATCTTGGTTTTTTGCTTCAAGCCTTTAGGGATACGACTAACTGGTTGGTCCCAGTTGCCAAGTTCGCTGAGCGCCTTGGCAATCGCGATAGCCTCCATCTTTGTTTTTCTGTCTTTAACAACTGACGTTCCTGACCTGGTGTGAGTTATCGTCCACGAAGGGGGTCCTCCGATGATAGCCGAGACTATAGTTTTGTGAATAGCAAGCCCCGGTGCTATAAGCTCTGCTTTAACAGCTCGTTTGTTAGTGCATGTTGTCTTTACCAGAATAGTCTCCATTTGCACGATGTCCCTCCTCCCTAAATCAAGTTGTCTTCGTTTTCTGCGAGATGACCTGGCGGATATACTTCAGTCGCCGGCGCTTGATTCCTGGGGCGGACAGAAACTCCTCGTCGCTTATCTCATCAAGGGGCTTGGTCCAGTCCCCGTTCCTATAGCCTCGGCCTAATGAGAGGAGTATATTCCTATCCCGGGACGACGTCTCTATCTCCCACAGCTTGTCCCTGTACTTCCGATACTCCTGCTCCCAGAGTTTTCTCCAATCCTCTCCCATTGCCCTTCTCCTTTCCGTTCTTATTTTTCCCGTTGACCAGAAGATCGACAATCACGATGAGGTCGACGTTACGGCCATTGAGCTCGTCCGGGTGATTGATGATGTATTTCCGCAGTGCCGACTCGTCGATGTGCCAGCAACTACTTCCCGAGGCGCAGGGTGGGATCGATTCCGGATCATGCGGCCTTGCCCTCAGGGCACCACTGTCGATTCTCCTCTGCACCCACTTGTGGTCCATGCCGAGGATCCCGCAAACGTCTGCCTTTGTATACCAGCCATCCCGATATCGCCGGAAGACACCCTGGCGTTTCATCCTGACCGTGACAGAGTTCAGGCTGCGCCTCATCATCTTAGCAATGAGGCGCGGACAATACTGGTGGCCCAGGTCGTGCAGGAGGGCGTCCTCCCAATCCGGCTCTTTACCCGGGAGCGGAGGGTTCCATGGGTGGCGATCTGATCTCTTGGCGATCCCCATAGATGAGACCTGCCCCACGACAGCGTTAGGGCCAACACCTAATCGCCTGCCGATCTCCTCCCTCGAAGCGTGAGTATGGCGATAATCTCGCCGGACGATCTCCCTTTCTTCCTCTGTCCATTTGTGGTTTTCTCTGTTTTTTCTGGTCATAGATCTCCCCCTTAAAAATAAAGGGATATTCGTTTATTCCCCAGGGCCCGCCACCGGCAGAGGAAAAGCGCAGCTCCGGACGGCCTTGAGTAATTGGGCCTTGTGACCCCTCACCGTGGCATCCAGGTCCCACCAGGACAGGAAGATATCGGCCTGAATCCAAACAAGCCTAGGTGTCCCCCTAGTGGGGCGACGAAGGGTAATTGCCCCGAGCTTGACCTTTGGTAGATTCTCAAATCTCATATTGTCCTCCGATATTCAATTATTAAGACCGCTATAGGCGACTTTAAGGCTGCTCCTCACCTTGGTCAAAAGCCCTGGTCAGATCCCTGACCATTAGCCGTACCTTGTTCAGCTCGCCGTCGTTCATCTCAACGGACTTGGCCCGGTCCGTCTCGCTGATATAGGTGATCTTGATAATAACTTCCCCGATGTCCCGGGTTGCCTTGACGATTAGTTGTCCTTCCTCTCTCTCAAAGACCTTTAGGCGCGACTCGCCGACCCCCATACTCCGCCTGATTGACAGCGGAAGGTCCATCGATGTTGTGAGCCTTACCTTTTGATGGTGTCGCATCACATAACCTCTTGCTGCAGCAACCAGAGATCCAGGTATCTTGCCATGTCGCCACGCTCCCATGGTGTCAATAACTCAAAGCTGCGTGTGGACACCACACGTCTGACATGTTCCTGGAACCTGGCGTGGTGTTCGTCGGAAATCTTGATTTCCAAAGATTCGCTCCCGCCTTTCCCGAAACGCTGCCTCATCTCCATAAGATTGGGTTCAATCTGGTCTGGGTGTTTGACATAGAACGTCGACCCGGTGACGGACTCATCCGTCAGTTGGTACCCGAGCTCTTCCTGGATCCCGTCATATCGCAACCCGAACTTGGCTGCAGCAGCTTTTATCTTATCTTCCATTTTGACCTTCTTCCTTTTCTACTCCCCTCCGGGGATGCCCCGGAGGCCAGGGCTAGTGCCCGAACATTAGATTGGTTTCCATGTGTGTCTGCCCAAACTGTGTTCTGGAAAAGTAGCCGTCCCTCGTACTCCCGTTGCAAAATGGATATTGGCCGACAAGACAACCGTCCCGGACATGCAGCCTGAAAGGCTCCCCGTAGGCCGTGCCTGGTAAAAGCTCATCCTGTTGACCGCAGGGACCGAGGTTTATAGCATCGGCCATCCGACAGAGTACCGTTTTCCGGCTGGGGCTGACACTCACCACGACCAGATAATCAATGTTGGTCTGATCGTAGCCCCAGGAGGTATAGAAGTAGTCGCCCTGCCTTATCGTTGAGCTGAAGACCTCGGCTCCCTGTTGGTTCCTAACCTTGGCATCCTCTCTGTGTTTTGCCCATTTCTCCAGGCTTTCAAAGTACCGATCTATATATTGCTCCCGGGATTCGTTCGACTTGAAGATAAAATGCCAGGCCGGCTTTTGTGCCTTGCCAGCGAACGCCATAGCACAAGGCCGCTCCATGGCTGAGTCATAGGTGTAGACGATGGTATTTATCCCCTCTCGGGTCACCGGGGTTGACCCCTTCACGATGTAGAAGTCTCTCGTTAGCGTGTGTCTCATTGTGAGTCCTCCTTCCTCGTTAAGTCTGTGCAAAGGGGGACACACTCACAGCCAGTGTCCAGGACGTAGACTTGTACTACGCCTTCTCTGTAGTTTCCCTCGATGGCCACTAGGCCAAACGGGGCAAGGTCGGGGCAGTGACCAACGCGGGTTACCTTTGGAATTTTGAGCTGCCTGATGCTTTCGCATATCGCCATGCCAGGCATGGCCGGCAGTGACAATCCCGGGATCATGACGGACCATTCAATGTTTGCTTTCCATGCCTGCTCATGCCTCTCGAGCTGCACTATATAATTGACGTGCCCCCTCAAGACTCCCCCCTCTTCGTCTCTGACTGGGGCGCTGACGATGCCACGCCTCCGGTACTGCCCGGGGAGTAGGTTGCCAGGTCTGCGCTTGGCGGTCTGCTTCCTAACCCTCTTCTTGTCTGCCATACTGTGTGCGTCCTTCTTTCCCGCCTGCCTATCCGGTCAGGGCTTATGGGGCTAGTGGTATACAGCTCCGCCCAGTTTATTACCGGTCCGCCTTATCCCGGGCGGATACTTGACCTTCGGTGGCTCCTGGGCCTTGATCCACTTACTCCAAAACTTACGGCCTATCCTTCCACATTCCAGTTGCTCCCGGTAATGCGGGTTCTTGATAAGGTTCGGGCATAGACTCATTCTCTCAGTGCTAGCCTTAACAAAGGCAGCCGCCGGGCTAGTGTCAGCACTTGTCAAGACTGAGAATGAGCATCGCAACCCACAGTTTTCACAAGTGGCCGTCATGGTGTAGGTATCCGTGTTTATCTCCCCGGTGCACTTTCGCATGAACCAGTTGCGTGATCGTGGCAGGCATCTCCGTTTGGATTCATGCTTAGGATGGTAATATGTATTGCGTCCCCACTGTGAGCTATTGCGTGGGCATACCACTGGGGCATCTTCTGGTATTACGCCCAGGCTTGCTATTGCATTATAGACTCTGAGTAGCTTCGGACTCCCGTTCCTGTATCTTCTCTGCCATATTTCCATCGTCGTATCCTTTGAGGTAGGGCCGGGGACCGAGATCCCCGGCGACCAAACCTTTGTTTTGGGCTCTCCTGCAAGCTGCCCAAGCTCTCACTTGCAAGGCTAGTATTGTTCAGCCCAAAGGCCAGGCTTTTCCTTGCCCTAGACCAGCCATCCCCTAATTGGCCATGCTTACACTATCCGTCCAGTCAGCATCCGGCTGGGTGCCTGCTTTTGCTGGTAGGTTAGCAGGCGTATGCCTACCAGAGGCCCGGGATCCTGATTCGGTTTCGAGTGTTGCCGGTCCAACTTATGATCACTCAGTTATGCGGCTATCCAGGCTACCTCGTCAGCGCCGGGAGCCTGTCCCCGGCGGACCGGCACAAGGCCGGTTTCGGTTAGCTAGTGACTCTCTCCTTGACTACATGGCACTCACAGTGACTATCATGGGGATCTTTGACCTTGACTTCCCACAAGGTACACCGCTTGCCTTTTAGATAACCGCAGTCGTCGCAGCCGTAGGTTTTCGTAGGATTGTGTGCCTCTCTCATTTGTGCATCCTCCGTTCTATCAATTTTCCTTCCAATTTCAAGTTACCAGATTCAATTTTCGCTGCCCATCCCCCAAATGGGTGATTCGGACTAATCCTTTTGGGTGATCGCGATCCGAGGTATATTCCCGGGAGATGAAAATGATCCCGGTCATATTGAAAATACACCTCCGGAACCCGGATGTCAATAATCAAGGGCCATTCGTTATAAGAACTAGCTAGTTCTAACCACAAACTGAGGCTGTCGCAAATCTCAGCCTTGAATCCCGGGGAATGGCAATAGGATATTTCCCCTGGAAATACTGGCCGGGAGGTATGTCATGGGGGACGGAGTGCGGGGGAACGGTGCAGGGTCAAGCTATAGACACCCTACTCAGCGCAGGAAACGGGCAAAGGGGTAAATAGGGGCATCTGAGAGCGTTATCGGGGATTTGGTCAGGGCGGTGGCATTCCCGGGTAGGTGATCGACTGACATCAACCGGGCTGGCCGAGACCGAGCTGGGGCGAGTGGCCTGGCGGGATAGGCAACAAAGGGGGGTTGACCAGCTCGCCCCTGGAGCGGTGAAAGCTATAAAGTCCGCTCCGCTCAGTCTACAACTCACGATCGATATCGGGGATTCAGGGCCCGCACCGGATCTTCCCATTCCGTTGTGGCAGCAGAGCCCTTGGCCGTCAGGCTCATCAGCCGGCGCACGGTGCCCTTGTGGACCCGGAGCTGGCCCTGTGGCCCTCGCTCAACGAACCCCATCTGTCCGGGGGACTCGATATCCTCGGTGGGCTCCTCGCCTACCTTCTCCACCAGGCCCAGCGTGACCAGGTGCCTGAGGTAGGTGTAGAAGGAAGAGTACACCGGCTTGTTCAGCCGGGTATGGCGCTCCCGGCCGGCGTTGACCTCATCGATGCGCTCTTTGTAAGCCCCATGCAGCTCCTGAATGGACGCTGTACCATGGGCTGCTAGGTACTCTTTGATGAAGACCCCGGGGCTCGGCCGCTTCGCTCTAGTAGTCATTTGTCACCGGCACAACAGAGCTCTCGATCGGAACCGCGGTCAGGCAACAAGCGGGATCCGTACCCTTGTATCTGCAGGAGGGGCAAAGGATGAGGACGCCTCCCTCCGGCCGGGGTTCCCGGGCCAGGGCGCTGAACAGTCCCTGCCAGCGACAGTGGCCACACTTGTATTCATGTTGGTGTCCCATGGTCCTCTCCTTTCGTTAATCAAGTCTTATTCGTTTTGCTAGGTTGATCGGACACCGACTAGATTGATCGGACACCGAAGGGTAACTCCCTTAGGGATCGTGGAAGGTACATCTTCATAGACACCCGGCAACAAGGCAACAATGCCACCCTGTTTGGGCATTTTGTCCAGGGTTTCCTGCAAATGTCCAGGATTCGTGAGGTAGACGTCGGGAATCGGGATGCCTTCTCCACACTTAGGACAAGTTATATATCCCATGATCTTTCTCCTCCTTTCGTTAATCAAGAAGTATTCGTTTTCCTACGGTCCCTGCGCTCCAGCATACCGACAATCCAATCTGCTGTGAGTATGCCGGCAATTTTACCAACGATAGAGCCTAATATAAAGCCAGGAACGGAAAGCCACCAATTGTCCATTCTAAAAGTCCTCCGTGATCTCCAATGCCATTATCTCCCTACCTCTCTTTGCCAAGTGAACCTGAACACCCTTTTTGAGTCTCTCGATAGGTGGACTAAATTTCTTTTCTAAGATGATTTCTAGTCCACCCTGCCGATCAGGGTTAGACGAGTAAGTTATCCGGAGGAGCTGCTCGCCCACAGATACCGCGTCGCTGGTGAGGTACCACCTAATTCGCTCCTTTCCCCCTCTGAAATAAGGCCCCTTTTTTGCTTTCATGGCTCAGGCACGAGGTCGTAGAGAGAAAATCTGGCGACCCTTTTTCTGCGCCGTTTTTTGTCCGGGGATCCCGGGGGCCGACCCAGTTTCTTTCCCTCCTTGACTGCCCGGGCAAGCCCAGCCTTGGTTCTCTCGCTCAATCTCTGGCTTTCCATTCGGGCCACCCAACCAGTGAGGGCAAATAGCAGCTCTCCGAGCTCTCCCGGGGCCTCCGACCAGGGTTCCTGGTAGCTTATGACCCTCACTCCGGACCGGCTCAGCCGGTTCACAAGAGACAGGATGGCAAGCGCTCCCTCTCTTGATAACCGATCCAGGGCCCAGACGAGGACGATCTGGAAGCGACCCCTATAAGCCTCACGCAAGAGCCGGGCAAGTTCTCTCTGACGGCCGGACCGCCAGGCACTTTCCTCTTCCTTGTAGATCGACACAACCTCAAACCCCCGCTGGGTAGCCAATGCCTCAAGCGCCGGGATCTGGTTCTCTGTCTCCTGCCCGGGTCCACTAACCCGGCTATAGATCACGGCCTTCATCCGCTACCCTCCTTGAGTTGAAACCGTGTATCCACCATCCGCTGGTACAGAGTATCGCCCTCTGGGAATACTAGGTAGGGCAGGAAGATCTGATCCAGGGTCACCATCTGGGTCTCAATCATTGCCATCTGGGCCAGTATCCAGTCCTTCACGTTTCGCCAGGCAACCCTGGTCGCTTGATCCCGGGTTGCGAGTCGCCGTGGAGCCTGTTTCTCGAGGATTCTCAGAACCGCATCCGGCTCGATGGGAAGCCGGAAACCGACTTCGCCATGTGGAGTTTCGGCTTTGAAAGAGAGCGTAGATATCTCGCCATTGTCGTATTCTATGAGAACGGCACTGGCGCCATGCTTTCGCAGGATCTCCTGAATTTGGGAGGCTGTTTTGTGGGCATCGATTTTGGTCGTATAGTTCAGCAAGGGCATGGGCTATCTCCTCTCCATTATTTGAATGGGAATTTCCAGCCACATTGTCCGCAGATCCTTATGGGCTTCTTTGAGTAGGTTCGTGTGCCGCATTTCAGACAAACCTGGTTGTACTGAGTCACTGACCGGACTCCACCCGATATTGCACCGGTGAGGAACTGAGCTGTCAGTTTGGATCCCCCCTCACTCGAGAGGAATGTCGCTAGGCATCGCAAGGCTATTTCTTTCCCAATCCCCATCGTTAATCAAGCTCCATTTATTTTTCGCCTGTTAGCGCCATCACCATCGGGTACGGAACTTGCTGGCATCGCTCCATAGCCAGCTTACAGTAAGCCTCTGAGGTATCAATCAGGATGGCCTTGCGGCCTAGCGACTTGGCAACCTCTCCCACGGTTCCTGTGCCTGAGAGAGGGTCGAGGACTAGGGACGGTGTGGCCCCGTACATGATAGGCGGCAGGAAGGAATCAATACTGTGCGCACGGTAGCAAAGGCATTGTGGCTGCCAGCCGATGGTCTGGGATTCATTCATGTATTCCTCTCCACGTTCCCTGGCAGCTTGTCGTAGTAATGCAAGGCGATTGGCAGATGTTCCAGTTTCATAGGCCGATTCCGTATTCCCATCATGGGCAGTCAATCCCTTCTTCATCGCTCTCACCCATGGCTTCCCGCACTTGCTACAATCCCCCTTCTCACTGGTAGCTGCCATGATGCACCGCTTGGGCAGTTCGGCTGGGAAGGTTGCATAATGGCTAGGTTTGTAGGGCTGCGTTGGGAAGTTCCAGACGGAGCGGATATTGCGGCTGGAGACTAGTTCATTGACTGCAGCAGAGAATGATTCATTTTGTCTTGATCGGGGGTATCGGCCAATAGGTTTGTTGTGAGATCCCGATCCACTATCCCACCCAACAGGCTGTGGCAATCTGGCCTTTGGGTTAACGCCATCTCCTCGAGCATGAGCGGACCCTGTTACGTTCTCTCTCACCGCCTCCATATCCCAGTAGTATCTAGCGCTCTTGGCCAGCAGTAGGATGTACTCGTGGGATTCCGTTGGCCTGTCCTTGCAACTCTCGGGCATTGGGTTGGGCTTGTTCCAGATAATCACAGAGCGTACCCACCAGCCGTCTGCCTGAGCTGCCAGCGCAACACGGAAGGGGATCAGGCAGAGGTCTTTGGGCTTGAGGCCATTGGCGTGGACACCTCGGCTAACACCCGATAGGACTGAGGCTCTATCTCTCCTGAATGAGCGTCCGTTTGACGGCTCTTTGGAGTTGTAGCTATCCCCGATATTCCAGAACACCACCCCATCCTTCCGCAGCACCCGTCTAATCTGCCTCAATATCTCAACGGTGTGCTCGACGTACATCTCAGGGGTTGGCTCGTGGCCGTAGGAGCCTCGCCATGCGCCGCAGAGTTGGCAGGTGTCCCCATGATAGTTTGCGCCTTTCGATAGTTGAGTAGTTTGTGTTCCAACCAGTGTGGACTTATTGCCCGGATGTCCTCGCTTAATGGTCGGCTCCTTTTCCCACTCATGCTCGCAGTGATTATCTCCCCACACCCTGTCCTGCGCTCCTTCATACATCCGCAATCCCCAATAAGGCGGGCTAGTCGGGCAACACTGGACGGACTCTGCCTCAAGCTGTGGCAGCACGTCTAGGCAGTCGCCGCAATACTGCTTTACCCAGTCATCATCATAAACCACATTCATCTCATAGTCCTAAAATCAAGGCACATTCGTTTTCAACAGATAGCACCCTGCATTCTCGTTGATTTCTCTAAACTTTATTTCCTTGACCAGTTCCCACCCCGGGGGCGGAAGATAAAACCCTTCCCGGTACAACCAAGGTATTCGTCTAATCTTATCCGGCCATATATGGAGTGGCCAGGCGACTCTTCCGTTTGTCAGAAACAACCCTTCCATCGTTAATCAAGACTCATTCGTTTTCGCTGCGAAGATGGGAGGCTTATTCATCGTTTAGCATCTTTGGACAACGCCAGGGACAGCCAGCACCAAATGGATGTACCTTTCCGCAGGCACTGCATACCGTGCCTTCAATTGTTATCTGCATAAGCCTCCCCACCACCCAGTTCAGGGTTTGCTCGAAAATCCTACGTAGCATCTAAGCCTCCTCCCATCGTAAATAAAGCCTACTTCTTTTTCACTTTGAGAATTGTTCTCTGTTTATCAGGGCGCAAAAATCCAACAGTCTGGTAGCATCGGTATGACTCAGAGCCATCCCTTACACGGCCCGGGGGATCGGTAATAGAATAAATATACAGAGCATCCTGTATATTCCTTTGGACGTCAATCTGATGCCTTGAGCAAAGGTCCTTCTTGCACACATCGCATGGAGATCGCTGTGTGGCATCCTCTCCACAAATGTCGCATATTCTGGTTTCAATCTCATACTCACGGGCGGGTACTATCTCCTTCTTAAATCCAGTTATCATTTACTTCTCCTTTCATAGCTAAATCAACACCTATTCGTTTTCCACCCTGAGGTGGTAGAGTACCGCCATGTACTCGTACCGCTGGCTTGTGAGTTCCTCGAGCTCCCGGGCCTTTTGCTCGGCCGCCTCCTTGCCGAGGATGAACCACAGGGTCGGGAGCCAACCACCATCCTCTTTCGCCTTCATCAGAAGGCGGTACTGTTCAACCATTCTCTACCCCTGAGGTTTCCCCAGAAGGATACCCGTCCCTGCCCGTGCCAGGGACTGCCCCAGGGCGGCGGTGAGTACCTGCAGCCCACTTATCTGGGCGGCAAGGGTGTGGCCTTCCAAGCGCATGATGTCGTCTTGGCACATGTAGACCGTCTGTGTCTGAGGTTCTCCGCCTACTATTTTAGAAGGCCTGACGAGCAGTGTGAACTGCCACTTGTGGCACTTCTCCTTGATGCACTCTCCTAACCGGTAGGGACACTCTCCCTTTGGGGTTCCGTCTCTCTCGCAGTTCATAGATAAAAACGGATCTGGCTTAGTCATTTATCTCCTTTCTTTCGCTGCTCCCATGGCATAGGATGCAGCTCCTGCTTTATTCGTTCGGGGGATAGGGCCCCGTATATGCGGTCGGTGACCTGGCGGGAAGTATGTCCGGCAGCCAGGGAGATGTAGCCCAGGTCGGTGCCCTGGTCCTTGTGGTAGAGCACGAAGAAGTGTCTCAGGTTGTGGAAAAGCGAGTGCTTGGGAAACTCGACTTTAGCTCGCTTCGCCAAGGCCAGGAAAGAGAACCGGAGATCCTGATAGGTGAAGGGCAATAGCATCGGGTTCTTGGTCTGTCTCCACTTGAGATACTTCTGGACGTCGTTCATAGTGGCCTCTGATACAGATATCCACTGCCGGCGCCCGCGCTTACCTTTCCTGGTGAGGGCGATGCGGGTGGTCTTTGGATCCAGATCCTCTTTTACATTTATCTGCATTAGCTCGCCGATCCGGGCCCCGGTGGTAACCAGGAGCATGAGGAGCATCTGGTCCCGGGGATTCTTGCACTCTTTGAACATTCGGTTGATCTCCTCGATGCTGCGGGTTTCGGGCGGGTCCCGGAACTGGAGGCCCGGCGCCCTGATCTTGTGCTTACTTCTCTCTCTGGGCTTGGCGAAGATGTCCAACTCCTGCCACTCGCAGTAGCCTTTTAGGGCGTAGAGGCAGCGGCCGATATGCGACGCGCTTCGCTCCTTCTCCTCGAGGCTCTGGCGCCAGGCTCTCACGTTCTCCACAGTAGGGGATTCCCCCTTGGAGAAGACGAAGAATGCCTCCAGGTCTCTCTTGTACGCTTCCTTGGTGCGCGGGGCGAAGTCCTGGTCCCTCAGGTACTCGTTAATTTCTCTTTTCGTTCCCATTTTCGTTGTAGTTTCCTCTCAGCCTTGTCGTAGCACTTCAGACACCGGGGCGAGATGTATTCAGGCTCCCCCGGGTAACTCCGCTGGTAGAGCCGCTGCGGCCCCCAGAAAGGCACCGTCTCCCCCGTTATTGGATCCCAAGTCCAATCCAGTATCCTATTCGTGATATTGCAGACCGGGCATTGACCCTCTCTCAATTGAACACCATCCGCTCTAAATCAAGTGTCATTCGTTATGCTAGGCTTGGGTGCTGGAACACAGGTCGATCTACTCTCTTTCTCCTGCCAGACACGATTATCCTCCCCGCCAAAATATCATATCGCCACGACCAGTCCAGGAACTGCTCAGAGAGAATCATTCCAACGATGTCAGCTACGTCCACTACCTTGACGCTTGGCTGGAAACCCCAACAATCCGTGTTAGGGAAGCAGCATTCGCAATCTTCACTGATGGGTAACTTCTCTCGAAGTGGGTGCTCGCAGACAAAGTAAGTCTCACCGCAATCGCTACCCGCATAGTCTGCGTGCTTACAGAAGGCCCCCAGGCCGGCATCGACCTCAGCAGCAAGTACCATAAATATCTCACGTTCAGATTTCTTCATTCTTGTTTACTCCGTGCCTAAATCAATCGTCCTTCGTTTTCAGGGCATCTCGTAGATTTTGCACCATGGTCATTGTGCCCAGTGTTGGAGGATTGAACCTTCCTCTTACCACATCGCAATCCTCTATGACAGCATTAAGTACCTTTACCAAATTATCGTAATTCGTTTTCTGGTCTTTAACGCGTTTTATTTGAGGAAGCCAATCTACCCATTTGGGCATATCATCCACGCCGGTGATCCAAGCTCCGATCCAGGCTAATGGAAACATGAGGAAGAGCAACAATCGCCAAATCCCGTAGCTGATGAATACTGGAATCAGAAACGGACTGGCGAGTAAGAGCCTTAATAATAATAATGGCCGAAGTTGTCTCATTGATTCCCCTCCCTTCTCCTTTTTAGATTGTGTTTAGCTCAGATGCGTGGATGGTTACAGTGATGCTTGCTTGAGGGACCCCAATCACGTCCATCCCAAGGCTGTCAAAGCGAGGCCACTGAGATAAAATATCCTTATTCACTGCAATACCTCTGGAGTGGATACCACCAGGCATTTCATCAACCTTCGGTAGAGTGATTGCAGGATCTAATGCAGTCAAACCGTCGCTAAATAAGAGAATTCCCCCACTGAAAGGTGCAACAATTCGTATAAACACTGAATCTAATCTCATGGTTCCTCCATAATCTGTGCGTAAATCAATCGTTCTTCGTTTTCCAGAACCTCATCGGAAGCAATAGATCCTGAACCATTTTCCACAGTATTCGCTTCTTATAGTGGTGTCCCCTGCCCTGGAGCCCTCTATCGTGATATTCGATTTGGTCAGCATTGGGCAGTCATAGGTCCCTGGTGCTAACTTGATGGTGTTTCCTGGTGTTGCTGCGTCATGGGCCTCCTGCACCGTGGCATAATCGGCCGGCACGTTCAGTTCCTTAACGTTACCCATCCTCACACCCCTTACCCTTTTCCATTCCGTCTATGAAGTTCTTGAAAACATCGGGTATGGGCGTAGTCTTGCCTTCAATCTGATCGTTAAGGGCATCCCTCAAAACGACTAGGTGACCGATATTCTCAACCTGGATTTCCTGACACAAATTCACCCCTGGAGCCATCTCTCTGCATACTTGAATATGGTAATGCCCCCTAGAGCAACACGCTACCGCGACTACGACCTTTTTCTTATCAGCCATCTTAATCCTCCCGCCTCATCGTAAATCAACTCTCATTCATTTCTCCCGCCCATGAAATAAGCTCCGGACCCAATGACCAAAGCGCTAGATCCGGGAGGGACGTCGCCGCGAAGTCAAGACCTCTTCTTTGGAGAGACCTTCTGCGGGGTTAGGAGCCTTTGCTGGCGCCGGTGACCGGTAAGTGATATTCGTGGCTACCTCAAAGTGCCGGTGGCAAGCCGCACAGTAGTATTGAGCAACCCCGGTCCACCATAGCGTCCTCTTGACCCAGGAGCTGCACGTTGGGCATGGCTGCCGCTGTGGTGGAGCTGCAAAAGGATTCGGGCGGGCCCAGCGTTTGAATATCTGCACGCTAAGATCTGCGACAATACGGCCCTTCCGCATCTTCCCCCACCACTGTTGGCCGGCCTCACGAAGTTTACCCCGGGTGGAGGGAAGAAGGCTACGCTTGTGCGGGTGTTTCTTTTTCATAGAACTACCACCTTTCCTGTGGAACACCAGGGACAGCCCATGGTGATGCCCTTGGACTCCTTTGAGACAGCAAGAGCCACTTTCCAGTGAGGAGCTGACAGGATCTTGACCTGTCCCTCCTCCCCATCAACGACCCTGAATGCTGGGCGCCGGCACTTGGGGCAGAACTTCATACCTTCCATAGCTAAATCAAGCCTTATTCGTTTTCGGCACATTGCCGGCAACACATAATGACTTCATAGCCCTGCCTCAAAATTCCTGCTAGAGCGGGAAAGTGTCCATAATGAATCCGGAACTGATCCACGTGGCCACATTCGTACTCGATTCGCCAATGTCTAGGATTCCCCCTTGATGTGAGAAGGGCGCTTGGGGTCATGCTTAAAACCCTTCTTTTGATTCGTCTCTCCATCTCTAAATCAACTTGTATTCGTTTTCAGCCGGGGCATCCTCTGATTAACCAAGCTATGACATATATCCCGGATACAACAAAGAGTGCTATGGTACTCCAGATAAGTATTTTCTCTTGCATTTCTCGTCCCTTCGTAAATCAATGCTCGTTCGTTTTCACCAATAACCATCAACCATAAGACGAGTCTTCGGCTGGGCTCTTAGTATATATTTGCGATCGCCGGGCAACTCCACGACAATGCCGACTACCACATTGTTGTCATAACGAAGGCCTATCAGCCTTCCCTGTTCCATGACTTCACCCCAGAGTTTCGCGTCATTAGCGAGCTTGATGGACTCCTTGAATCTTAGTTCTGCCTCCAACTTCTGCCGCCGTTTCCTCTCCAATTTGCGTAGCCAGTCAAACATTTCCCCCTCCTTTTGTGACTAAATCAACCCCCATTCGTTTTCAGCTCTCAGCAAAAGCAAAGGACCTTACCTCTTTGCCCTCGTCAAGGACTCTAACCGGGCAAATGTCGACTAAACCATAGCCGGTGTAATTGCACGGCTTACTCGACCCCATAACTACATCGCCATGGCCATTAAATCGACCGATGCACTTATGAGTTGCCGAGTCGGGTTTGGCGCCCTGGTCCTTGTAAGGGAAATAATCCCCAACGGCAGCTACATTCCCACACGCAGGGCACACAAACTTCCACTTCATCATATCTTCCCCAAACAGATCAGTCCCACGCTTCATCCATTGCTCTTTCGTAAGGACCGTATAATTATCTCCGCACTTCAGGCTTAATTCGCTAATGTCCATCACCTTGAAATCTTCTATTCCCATCGTAAATCAATCTCCCTTCGTTTTGCAGAGGGGGCAGGGTACGAGCCTTTCGTCGATCGATTCACCCTCTGTCAGCGTGTACCCCATTACCCGAGATGGCCGTTGCACGATCTCCCCTGAACCTTGGCACAACTCGCACGACTCTTTCTCCCTCTCCATATCCGTTTCCATCGTAAATCAACTCCTATTCGTTTTTCACCTTGATACGCTCGCGCTCAAGGTATCTCATAAGTTCCACCGCGAGCCCAGCAGTATCCTTGTTGCCAGCCGCTCGCTGAACTGCAGGGCAACCACCCCTAGCAGGCAGTTTAGTATGCCAGCAGCGTACCAAATGAACTTCATAATGAACTTCATAGCTAAATCAACTTACATTCGTTTTTGCCGGTTGCGCTCCTGGCGCCTCTTCCTCTTGAGCCGAGGCTCTACGTGCCTTTGTTTCCGCCGACGTTTGAGATTCTGGTTGTGCAAATTGCGGCCTGGCGACTGATATCCCTTCTTCCGCTTGGGTTCTCCCATGGCAGAAGCCTGGAGAGCAGCAGTAATGGCTAGAAATTCTGCCGCTCTGCCCAACCTCTTCGGCTTCACTTCCTCCATAATCAATCACCCTTCGTTTTTGGCATCTCCTGTCTTAATCTCCGATGTATTTCCCATGACAACGGCTCCTCAAAAGCCCATTTAGGAGCGTTGTTATTAAAGAGTGGCCTGATATTGTCCTTCAGGAACACCGGCACCCCCGCCCTGTCAGCAGCCTCGACGATCTTCTTGACCCAAGAGATTTCGGGATAGACTGTGGGTTTTGTTTGTGCACCACATATTATCCAGTCAATACCAGCCAAAAACGCAGGCCCAGGCAAACCAACATCCCCCAAGAGTGGTTCAAACGACAGGTACTTGACGGTAGCCTCTATCTTCTCCAAGCCATCCATGGCCTTGCAATAGGATAAGAAGTCCGTAACACTAACCCCAACATAGCAATTCGGCGGAAACGGTGACCACTGAGCTAGATTCTGTGGCTGCTTGGTCAGGAGATAAAAGCGACAATCATTGCAGAACTCTATCTCTTTAAGTACCAACCCTGTCCATTCTTCTGGTATGCCTATGCCGAATAAATCCGACATATCACAGACGAATACACCACTATTCAATCTGTGCCCTTGGGCTTGCAGAAGCCTATTCTCCCAGAAGCGGGGATAGAAGGGGTTGGAATAATTAACCTTACCCATAAGCTCAGGTGGGCCTATAATCTTATCCCCCCTTTCATAACAGTAAGCTACGTTCTTATTCGCCAGATACGTCTTCTTGAGCCTAGTATTCGCCAGCTTCCTCGCATAGCAGTAGGGGCAATGCACACCATCACCTTTTGGTCCCAAACAACCCGTGATCGGATTCCAAGTGTACCCCTGGCTGCCGTCGGGATTCTTGACCCATTCTATGCTCGTCTTGTTCATTACACCTCACAGATAATGTCTAGCGCCTTGGGGGGCCAGCTCCCCCAAGACTGGCAGTAGGCCCAACTCACTTTGCATTCCCCTTTATTCCTTTTCTTTTCCCGCGGCTGGCTCGCGGGATCCTCTACTTTGTCGCCGACTTCGCTGCCCTCACCGGCTTGGGTCCCTTCCTGTTCTTGCACTTGCCCCGGGAGTTGACCGATACCTGCCCGAGATAATTACAGCATGTCTTACCCATCCTGAGTGCCTTCCGGCTCGCAAAATCGCAACCATGGCACCCCAGCTTCTTCTGCATATCCCTGTACTCATTCTTCATAGAGTGGAATCCTCCTTCGTTCCAGGCGCCGGCATTTCTTGAGAAATATCATAGAGGGGCTCCACGTCGCCCAGGTGGACCTTCTCCAGGTCATCCCGGCTGAACTGGATGACGGAGGTGGGTATGAAGTCCTGGAGGTGCATGGAGATGATCCTGCCCTTAATTGGTGTCAGTACTCGGAGAAACGTCTCCAGGTACCCGGCCGGTACCGGGGTCTCTTCTCTCGCCTCTTCCACCGGTTTGCCGATGGCGATCCCTTCTGCCTCTGCCATGGATCTCAAGGCTCGCTGCCGATCGATCTCCTCTATCCACTTCTCACGCTTCACGAACTGGGCGAGTGTAGTCTGCGGTATGCCCAGGGCCTTCGCTGCCCCCCTGACGCTCTCGCCGTGGTCCAGGAACCCGGCCACAATCTCCGGCATCCGCTTGAGATACTCCTGGGCCTTCTTCTGGATCTGCTGACGGCCCTCTTTCCCCTGTTTCATAAGCTGGTTCCCCCGGGTCCGTTTCGTTTCCCTTGGTGGTCTAGGTGGCATAGGCTCAACCTCCTTCTTGTTTCCACGGCGAACAGGAGGAGAGTCCGGCAACCTGAGGTCGAGTATGCGACCAAACGCTACGGGTTCTTCATTACCGAGGGCGGAAGGAAAGCCCTTCTCTTCCCCACAGAGAGAGCAATACGAATGGTACACCCCGTCTGTGGGAACAGCAGGGATAATCCAGTGGTGGGAGCAGTTTCCCGCCATCTCCCTCCTTTGTCGCCTGGGGAGAGGCTACCACACCTTGAAACCCTTGTCAAGAGGGGGAACTAGCGGGAATTGAAAAGAATAGTTCTTGATTATGGGGTAAATAGAAAACGAAGTATCCTTGATTATGAGAGGTAGAACCCAGCGGTTCCACCGCAGACCATAACCCACAGCAGCCGCTTGATCCAGTTCATGTCGGCCTCGAGCTTGGCGAGCTGGACAGAAACCTGTACCTCGTCAAGGTCGGGTGATTTGAAGAACTTGTTGGGATCCGGTTTCTCAAATCCAAATACTCTCTTGGCGAACTGCCTAATCACCATCACGTTTACTGTCACAGTAGGGCGTGGGAAGGAGTTTCTCTTTATCTTGAGGATAACGAGATCTTCCCTCTTCATCCCTTTTCTCCCTTTGTGACACATATCACGGTCCCGCAGGTGATGATCAACCACTGCGAGATCCGTCTCTTCTCAATGAGCAGTTCGATGACGCACTTCATGATTCCTATTTTTCCCTGCCAAGGTATACCAGCCCGAGGATCCCTGCTAGCACAGCCCCACCAATAAGCCATGGTTTCCACACTCTTAGCTCAGAGGCGGCGACTGAATACTCTGTCACATCCTGTGCCACAACATTGGACTTGTATACAACATCGAACACCTGAGCTGCAACACGGTACTGAACGGCAGGGTCAGGCCATCCGGGATTGCCTGTCAGTAAGACAGTCACTTGCTCGAGTCCGCCTACCTCGATATCGTTGTAGATTCCGCCAAAGCCTATGACCCGATACAGATTGTCCCCAAGCGGCGTGATCACTGAGTCAGCTACATTTTGACGCCCTTTCTTTACCAGGGAAGCCTTTATAGCAGCCTCATAGAAGAACAACGTCTCTCCCTCACCGATACTGGGGTCATATCCGGGGGCTGAAAATCTCAGGCCGTAATTCCCCCCCCCTCTGTCTAGGATCGTCAATAATCCCTGTTTCAACATTATGTCCCTCCTTTAGTTGTCTTTCAGTATTATTATGCTACCACATTATAGGCATCAGCGTTAAAATTCATATTCCTTAGTGCATTTTCGTCTTTGCTGTCTGTAGATAGTCTACCAGTGCTTGTTTGGCTACGTTCGCTTCTGTTGTGACAAAATATCGACAGTAGAAATCGCCAGCAGCTAAATTGTTGCTTATCCCTGTCGTCAAGAGCTCCCCAAGCATATCTCTGTAATCTGTAGTAACCATCCAGTGGACGGTCCCATCGGTCTCCAGCCATAATCTCATGTAGTAGTGGACACCTGCGGCCACTACTCCAACTGTGACTGAGGAGTATTCAGTGCCTCCACCATCATTGACTACTAGCCTCCAGTTATCGTTGAGGGACTTATCGAACTCTATGTAGGCATAATTATTGACATCCAGCCAAAACCCGAAGCGGAATTCCACATCGGCAACAGAAGCGAGCTCTACCTCAATCTCTGAACAGAATTGTCGACCCCTATCAGCTACAGCCTGGATGATCTGAGTGCCTTCCGAATTGCCAATGGCTCCGCCGGTTATCAGAGTGTTTCGAGATATGTTGGAAGTGACATCATTGGTCCCTCCGCCTCCGCCTCTCAGGGTGAGTATGTCATAGGCATTGACAAAGTCGACCCTGGATGCTCCTCGATCAAAACAGTCCATGATGATGACCCAGGGAGTGTGGAATCCGGAATGATACTGTGTCATATCTACACCGTTACATTAAGCCCGACCTGGGTGTTTGCACCATTGTCTAATAATGCTCCTGCTGTATTGCCAAGTAGATAGCAGGACGTAATGATATTCCTGTCGGCGTTTGCTCCACCAGCAATATCGACTCCCTGGCCGGTGTTTCCTGTACAGATCATTCCGGTGACAACATTATTGCCGGCCTGGTTCGGAGCGGCAGCGCCATCAATACCTACGCCGTGACTCCCGTTATTATTGCACTGTCCTCCACTGATGACGGTGAATTCTGAATTCTGAATTCTAATTCCCCGTGTCGTGTTACCGTCGCATTGGGGGCCAATTATCGTTATCCTGTCTGATAGATAAATCCATATTCCATCAGAACCCGCTCCTCTAATCGTGGGGCTGGTAATCTCGCAGTCTGTCGACTCAGTAAGGGCAATTCCCTGAGAAACACCATTAAGAGCTATAGGATGAAGTATCTTAATCCAAGTGCAGTTTGATAATGATATACAGTAGAAGCCAGTGCCAGCTACTGCTGCCTGGCAATTCGCAAGCTGGTCGTTATCACAATGGAGAAGCCTTATTCCGTATTCTGATGTGTCCCGTACTTGCACGTTGATGATCTTGGAATAGTCTACATAATCCCAGTGAATACCTATGTCACAGGCTACACCGCCCAAATTACCGTCCACCACGAAGTCTCTAAGTATCAGGCCTTCCAGCTCATCACCATCTGTGCCGTGGCAGTAGATGATGTCCAGATCAGCCGTGTCGGTAGTAATAATCGTGCCTTTGCCAGCACCCCTGATCGTAATGCGGCAGTTGTGGTCGGCAAAGTCGGCCGCATCAATATCGAGTTGGGCTGTCCAGATATGTATACCTGGATGCAGATAGATCTCGCCGCCGTTCTCATTAGTAGCTATGTCGTCGACAGCATTCTGAGCCGACATGCCCGGCCAGACCTGATAGGTTTCATCGGCATCCCTGTAGAGAAGTACGCCCGCTCTTTGATCGATTAGTCCAACAATAGCCTCCTGGTGCAGGTAGATATTTCCAGCAGCAAGTAGATATACCGCGACAACACCTTCCCAATGATTCTGAGTAGAGTGAACGGTTGAAACACCAGCAATATACAAGGCTGTCTCACATTCGACATAGCAGTTCTCAACATAGAAGGTCTTGCCATCCTGTGTCGTGTAAATGCCGTTTACGATCCCTGCCCCTACCTGTGAAACACGGACGTTCCTGATATAGATGGTGCGTGCAGTGCCTGCTGTCAGATCGCAAATAGCATGACCGATGTTGGCAGTCCGAGTAACGTAGATTATCAGGTCCTCAATAGTACACGCCTGGTCGTTACATTCGACCCCGATGCCATTCCCCGTAGCGTCGGCTGTCACGTCCAGCGTGAGGTTGCTCACGTAGCTGCCAGCGGCCATTGTGATCAAGGTAGCATGGTCGATATTGATGATACAGCTTTCCTTGTCTATACCTACCAGGTTGATTCCTGCGGCTAATACCACTGCTTCCTCGTAAGTGCCGGGATATATCAACACGGTGTCGCTAGCACCAGCGGCGTTTACAGCCCACTGAATGATCGTGTCCGTGATAGTAGTACAAGGAAGCACTTTCAGCGTATTGGTAGTATCCCACCAGATAATAGGCCCGACAGCTCTAGCCAGGGCATATATCAACCCGCCAAAGGCTGTGATCGCCCCCGTAGCGTTGGTATTAGACAAGAAACCAAACTCGCCCAGCCTGACAGTCCAAGGAGAGGTACCCGACTTGGTAGCAGTGACCATAATAGTAGACTCTATTACAACTGTCCCGACCAGGCCGGCATCGGTAAAGGCCCCCACATCATAGCACTTGATAATCGAGATTGTTGTAGCCCCAGTGGCGTTGTTGGTGATATTATTACCGTTCATGTTCACTGAGGTTATATCTATGTTGTGAGCGAAAGCCCCGGCAGTGACGATGTTGCCGTTCATACTGCCACCGTGGAGGATCAGGCTACAGGCAGCGGTGCTCATGTTGATATTGCCACTGTTGATCGTGCTGCCATGAGTGCTGTAGGTGCCAGCAGTCATAGTAATGGAGTTACCTGCGGTACTGCCGAACACACAACCATCGGTGTGAACAATGGCTGCGGCATTGTTGATGACGAATACCGCTCCTGCACCAGCCTGGGTAATTCTGATGTGGCGAAGGCTGGTCTGTACCGCGTCAGCGGTGAAGATGGGATTAGCAGAGTTGATCGTAATGTGGCTGCCCGACGCAGCAGTGTGTCCCTCGCCGACGATGTTCACATCGTCCACAAGAGCCATATTATCTTCCTCATAGTCTCCCGGGGCCAGGCGTATAGTGATCCTGCGAGCTGCAGCCAGGGCTGCCGCTAGGGCATAGGTAATCACGGTATCGGTGATAGTGCCGCTGGGCAGCACCTTGATCGTATAGTCGTCCCCCCACCAGACCACTGAAGTAGCCGCTCTGGTAATAGCCTCAATGGTTCCACCGTAGGCCGTTATCGTGCCCCCAGTGCAATTGATGGTATTTATATGGCTTTCTCGGGACTCCAGTGTTCCTGCGGTCTGTACTAGAGGAGAAATCAGAGTGTCATTATGCAAATAGATAGCACCAGCAGCTTCGAGGGCGATCGATACGGTGTCATCTAATGCTTCCCAGTAATTATTGGTTGAGTAGACGGTGCTGATTGCTGTCACCCGCAGGCCACGATCCCCGGCCTCACACCAGGAGTTCTCAATATAGACAGTCTTGTTGTCCTGCTGGATGTAGATGCAGGTGATGTTGGTGTCGATCAGGCTGTGCATCCTGACGTTGCGGATGTAGATTGTCTGGGCGGTGTTGTCGGTGTTTTCGTCAATGCCGATAGCCACTACCCCGCCAGTACGCTGGAGGACAAAATTGCAATCCTCAATTGTGCAAGAGGCATCACCACATTCAACTCCAATACTGGTGGTGCCGGTGACAGTCACGTTGAAGGTCAGGTTCCGGGCAGAGCACCCCGCGCCCATGGTGACGCCGATTTCCCCGTCATTCACCGTGATGATGCAGTTCTCCTTGTCCAACCCGCAGAGGTTTACACCAGGGGCAGCGGTCAGGTCAATCCCTGACGCATAGGCACCGGGGTGGATGAAGATCGTCCAGTTCCCGCCCTGTGTGGCTGCATAGTCCGCAGCAGCTTGGATATCGATAAACTCGGTATCTCCTCCGGGGATGTTGCCCACCCGGAGGGTGTAAGGCATCCTCTTCAGGACTGTTCTCAAATCTGTGCCTGGGCTCTGAGTTACCATTCATCATGTCCTTACAGCAAGTTAGGATCCGGGTCGATTCCGTTGATTCCTACTCTCATTGTCGCTCCACCAGCTCCCGCCGCGTCCTGAGGTAAGTACCACTGCAGGTACATCATAGCGTCGGGCAGGTTTGTAATGTGGGTGGCCACGATCAGCTCGTCAACAGCAAAACGTACCATCCCGGGCCAAGCCGAGACCCGGAACTTGTGTTGAGCGTCAAAGGTCGTGGCCAGGGCATTGATTGTCTCTACTCCAGCACGGTCAGTGATCGTGTAGAGGACGTCGCCAATAACAATAAACCCGGCGATGTTATTCGTCGCCCTGGTCGTGAGTATTGCGCTGCCCATTCCCATAAAGAAGGCAGCCTCGTCAACCTGGGCGACAGTCCCGATATAGCCCTCCCACTCCATGGTCAAGCGGTCATATATCCAGTTGGTGCCGGCGAAATAGTTGGGCGCAAACTGCCATTGCTGCACGGACCTCAGCCTGGCATAATCGCCGGCCGCAGGCCCGGAGAGGAGGACGTAAATCTGGTCGGCAGCGACAGTTCTTACAACCGCCCCTGTACCGAGAACATCGAGATTATTCCATATTGTGAAATCGATACCCAACACGTCCTGCCAGGTCTCGGTTATGTAGGGCAGGGAGAGCTTCGTCTTGGGAGGTATCGGGCCTGCACCCCCACCTCCGGCACCGACAGCGCCGATCACGAAATCTACATTGGCGGGGACCTGGTATACTGCACCGTTGTAGTCGCTGAATGAGTCGGCAACAGTCATCTCCCCGGTAGTCAGGTTGTGGGCGACAATAAACCCGACCTGGCCGCCGGCATCCCCGTTTATAAGCCTTATCCCCTGGTTGACATAGCGTGGCTGTAACCCGACGGTCGAGCATAGACTGTCAACCAGGCTGTTGCCGGCAGCAGATCCCGCTCCGGTCGTCCTCCCCCAATACGAAATCCCAGCCAGGAGAAGCGGCCGGGCAGGGTTGTCAGCAGCTAATCCGCTTTGTGGTACCTTAGCCATTCTTCATCTACCTACCAAACCGCGGTTACCCCTTAGCCTCCCACCGTAGCTATTATTTCAGCATTAGTTATGGCTTGGCCGGCATCAAGGTTTTCAACCAGTGCTTTTAGAAACCTGGCTCTCTGTGCAGCGTCACTTGGTGTGAAGGTTTCTCTAATAGTCTCACCCACAGCAAAAACCAACACCCTTGCTGCTTCAACAGGCTCGGTATCCCAGGTAATGCTATCATTGCTAGTAAAGATCTCCAAAGATCCCCCTGCGCCTGCCAGGGCATTATAAGTACACTCAACTGTCAAGTCCAGTATCTTATCAACAGGAATGGGCATGCAATCAGCCAGGACCGTAGTGCCTCCTGCGATAATTGTGGCTTCATTTAGAATCGGATAGGCTCTCCGATAATCAGGGTCCCCCTCGGTTATCGTAAAATATCTCTTGGAAACAGGGAATGTATGCGCCTCAGAACCAACTTCAATCGCCAGGAATGCGGACATTACAGGGGAGGCTGCCCACAGACCATCTTCAACAGGGTTGTTTGCGAAACCATAGTTCCCAAGCTGTTTGGAAAAAATGCTGCTCAGATTAGTAACGACAACTCCCACCAGGGCGTCATCGATCCAGAACTCAGCTCCATTGCGGAATGTTCTGATGCCATACTTGTGATTAGCTGTAAGCCAGTCCACAGGAGCCAGTGTGGTTATGTCCTGAAACCACGCAGTATCGGCTCCACTCCCCGAACGTAGCTCAAGGTGGTCAGCTCCTGTGTGGTATCTCTGTCCGAAGCATGCTAAGCCGACCAGGGCAGCGTTTTGATTTTCTAACCCGAAGAAGCACTGGATAGTTGGAGCTCCTACAAGAGTAGCCCAAGTCATGCGCCCTACGATAATCGGGTATCTGAAGGCCGTGCGAGAATATAGCTTGGTGTAGTTCTCCCCTGCGGGCTGAACTATGCCAGCGTCCGTCCAAATATTATCAGCATTTACGTGTTTGCTTGACTGTTCCCCCCAGAAGTATTTATCAGCCCCATACCGATCAAGCTGTACGAGAGCTATGACTTTCTCATCCATTTCGCCTCCGACGGCGCCGACAGCACCGATCACGAAATCTACATTGGCGGGGACCTGGTATACTGCACCGTTGTAGTCGCTGAATGAGTCGGCGACGGTCATCTCCCCGGTAGCGAGGTTGTGGGCGACAATATACCCGACCTGACCGCCGGCATCCCCGTTTATAAGCCTTATCCCCTGGTTGACATAGCGTGGCTGTAACCCGATGGTCGAGCATAGACTGTCAACCAGGCTGTTGCCGGCAGCAGATCCCGCTCCGGTCGTCCTCCCCCAATACGAGATCCCAGCCAGGAGAAGCGGCCGGGCAGGGTTGTCAGCAGCTAATCCGCTTTGTGGTACCTTAGCCATCCTTCCACCCCTGGAACAAAACCTGCACTGCCCAGTAGTCGGTAGCCGGCGTTGCTGCAACCGGTGTCTGGACAACGACCCGGGCGTAGGGCATATACATAGTCCAGGGGATCATCTGGGTGTGAACTCTTCCGAGTACGCCCCCAGGAACAATCGTGAAGGGGACTGTCGGAGGTAACGCCCCTCCCCCTCCCCCAATGGCGGCCCAGAAGGCCGGCGGAGTAGCGGACAGGTAGGGCCCAAGCTCCACCCACCAGTTAAGCACGCCGGGGACCCCGGCTGCGACGACCTCCACAGCCATGATGCAAGCTGTCTTATACTCGAGCTGCATCCCTACGGTATCGTCATTAGGGAACTCGACAGAGGTGTGTGCCAGGAGATCATTGATCAACTCCGTCTCTGTCCCCAAAATCCAGGGGTAGGGAAGTATCAAAGAGGGTATCTGTACTGACATTTAACCCACTCCTGTCAATGCCTGGAGCTCCGAGTTAGGTATCTTGGCAATCCTAGCCAGAATCTCAATCATCATTCTGGTGTTCTCGACCACGCCTTGCCCCATGCCGTACTCCTGAATGATGTTCAGCACCCGGAGGTATTCGGCCTCGCTCGAAATCAGGATGTAGTTGTCAAAGCTGTCCCAAAACTGGTTTAGCGGCGACAGGTTCGTGAAGTCTGAGATGAGGGGATGGCTGACCGTTACCTCAATCCAGTAGTTGATCCCCTCGGCCTTCTGCAGCTCGCCAACCTGGCCGGCCTGGATGGAAACGCCTCGATTGTAGATGTCCAGATCAAATACACCCGCAACTATGTCCGGCGAGAAACGGCTGTAGTAGTAGATCGCGGCATACGAGTTGAAGTCAGGGGTTATCTGCCAGACGAAATTCATGCCAGGGGGCCAGACAGGAATAGTTGTCTGTATGCCGGCGAAGCGGCACAACTGGCTCTTAGGATCTCCCACCGCCCTAGTCGCCAGAAGGTAGTTGACGAGGGGAGTCATAGTTGACATTATTCTCCCCTTTCTATTTCTTGGTTTGCCTGACTCTGACTACCACGAGGTTAGGACTCTTGGGCTCTATCTTAACCCCGCTGCCGCGGACTATCATCTTGATCTTACGTGGCTGTGGCATTAGATCTCCTCCACCTCTAGCATGACCTGCACATCGTTCGGGGCTGCCCCGCCCACAGTGGCTTGGGCATAAATTATCCCCAGTGCCCCAGCTCCCGCAGTGGTATCAACCTCGAACCCCTCTGGGGCATTGCCCCTGATAGGCAGATCGGCCTCGTTAATCTCGATGTCCGCGCCAGCCGGGATGAGGATATCAGGCCATACCTGGTTGAACGCGGCCACATTGTCAAGAAAACCTATCCTGAGAAACCCGTTTGCCAGCGTCCTGTTGGTACACATGAGTTTCCGGATGATAGCCCGCTTCCCAGGACTTATGGTGTGCAGTATAGTGGACGCCAAAGCGCCTACTATGCTGGCCATCGCCGGGGTGACTACTGTTCCAACATTATCCATCTAGTGCCTCCTTAACTCTGCCGTCCCTCGGCAGGTAGCCATGTCACCGGTCCGATCTTCTTCTCAACCATTGCCAGGTCGCCGTGCTGCAATGCCAACATCTCCTGTCCCGCGATCCTGGGGTCGGAGGACATATTTTGGGGCTTGAGCTCACTCAAAATGTAGCGCCAGCCCCAGAAGATGAACCGGGCGAACGGGGTCGCCATCGCCATGGGGTTCCTGACCTCAAGGTTCATGTCCCTCTCGATGCCCAGAATCCAGAATGTCGTGGTGGCGTACGCGGGATCCCTGAGCCAGGTGTTGCGGTCCACGCGGCACTGTATGCGTCGGGTGTTCAACCTAGCCTGCCCTCCCAATTCCCACAAGACCCCCTCCACGTTGTCCAGCGGCTCCCATCTGAGGTGCATAAACTCGTTCTTGTTGAGCTGGAGAGCGGGCACGATCTGCTTCACGATGGTTCCCGCTGCTGCCAAGGTAGCGAGACCAGCGACGGCCACCATGTCCACAGTCGAGGCCGGTCCGGGCGGTATGCCCTCCTGGTACTCGATCCGGTAGTATGCCCACTGCCCCAAGGTCCAGATGGCCAAGTTCTGCTTGATCCTGGCGACGGGCTGAACACTAAAGCTGTCATAAATTCCACTGAGTTGAGGCATCGTTCTCCTCCTTTATAGATTCCTTTTTATGCTGGTGGTCCTGATGTTTCATGGTCGTAGTTGGCTGTCCAGGCATTTGCATTAGCTCCAGCATTATCCACGTAAGGATTATTCAGAGCTGCTAAGGCTTCACCAAAGGCCGCTTTATTGTAGCTTACAAGGCATCTGGTAGCGCCTGCTCCTAGAGTTATCCCTGCCCCTGCTGTATCTGCATCTAAAGCAATCTCATTATTTCTAATTATGATTGCTTGCCCAGTGACGTTAATTGCAACTCCAGGACACCCCAAGAACACACAGTCTTTTATTTCATGCTTTGCACCTTCAGCTATAACAACTCCATCAGCAGTCAATTGCCCTCCCCCAGTATCGGAAGCACCAAAGAATTTACACTTCTCTATCAACCAGGCTTTTGCGCCATGAACGGCATATAATCCTATGCCATCTTGTGGGGTATCACCGCAATATTCACTGCCGAAATTACAGTGATGAATATACACAAGATCTGCTGTTGCAACACCAGGGCTAGGCTCAATGCCGGCATGATTATTTCCACCACCTAGATCAAATCCGGCTATCTCGCAAAAGTCGCCGTTATCTCCATCGATTTGAAAAATCGCAGAGTCGGCATTGCTAGTCAGCGTTACCAAAGGCACCCCATAGCAGCCAAGACCGATGATATGCACTCTACTCTTGTTTACTACTATCGGGGTATCTTCACTCCAAGCATCCAGAACGATGATATAATCGTTATGGCCAGCGACACACAGTGTCAGAGCATAGGTGATCGTTTGTAATGGGAATGCAGGGTCAACCCCCTCATTAGTGTTCAAGCCATTGAAGCCGTGAACAAAGAATACGTTGCCCATCCCCGACCCGCCGGGGGGTAGAAAAGTTCCTGGATATGGGAACATTGTCATCTCATGCCTCCTTATGCTCTCGGGTCTCCGCCGTCGGTGTAGCTGTTGCCAGCACAGTAGACATTGATGGCCTCTAGTGCTGCCCTGGCCTGGTCAATTGCCAGCACACCAGCGCGGGTGTAGGCGAAGAAGTTATCGGTAATCATGCCCGCCTCCCATGCCAGGCGCGTGCGGATACCCATAGTCTGAGCCTGACCATGGGTACGGGCGAACTTGTTCCTATGAACCTTTATATCCTGGGGAGCCGCCGGTGTAGGCTCGGTGTCTATCCCGGCATTGCCATTACCCCAAAAGTTATTCTCCTCGATGTAAACATCATGGCACTCTTTTAGATTGGCATCGAGCATGATACCCGCTTCGGTACACTCCTCGAAGGTGCAATACTTAATTATGCTCTGGTATGCGCCCATGCAACAGATGCCGACGCCACAAACTCCGGCATCGAAGGTCGTTCCAGGGAAGCGGCACATCTCAATCATGTTCCAGCCGCCGCTGAAACCAAAGAGATCGCCGTCTATGAGCATTGCGGCTGAGAACTGCCCACTGCCAGCAACTGTCCAGTCGGCGAAGAACTCCATGCCGATTATCCGGCAGGGCTGGGTCACAGTCACCGCCGGTCCGGTGGCTGACTCACCACCCATGGCGTCATCCCTCCAGTAGGCAGGTCCCATCGCTTCTGTCGCGCCTATCCCCACTGGCTCGCCGGAGGGCTGGAAGATATTGCCAGGCGGGACACCCAGAAGGGTCACCCCGCGGACATTCATGGCCAAACCCACATCCCCCGGCCTTTCGAGTCCCGGCATCCTGACTATGACATCGCCATTGTCAGCGGTACAGAGGGCTAGTCCTAGAGCTGTCGTATTAACAGCGGTAGCAGGAGTGCGTCCATCAGCAACTGCAGCTCCGCCGATCGGGTCAACGAAGTAAACATCCCCGATGGGTGGCATACCAGCCATGGGAACGGGCAGATTCCATCTCGTCTGCATTGCCAGCCAGGCAAGCATGGCGAATTTCTCTTTCGCAGATGCTACAGGTGGTCGATGCGACATAACCATGTCAACCTCCTATTACAAAGAAGGCACACCGCAAAGAGCAGCGCGCCCTCCTTCTCACTACAGGGATATCGTTGTAACCCCGAACTAGATTGATTAACTCAATTTCCCCTATCATTGTGTCTCTGCTCCCGTAGGGGATCAAACGACCTGTCCCTACTTTATTCAGACGTTCAGCTTCCCAACCTTGGTGTCCGAATCAAATGTGCGGTACACCCCTCCGGACCATGCGCCTCTAACCTGGATAAGCGACATGCAGAGGACGCCCTCGTCCGTCGTGGCCGCTATGTAATATCGTGTGTCGTTCAGGACAAACCTGTTTCCTGGATTGAGATCGCTCAGAATGACAGTCTCTGTAACCACCTTCTCCTTTGGAGCATATTTCCCGCGAGGCGTGCGAGGCTGTCGTTTCCTATCATCTCCCATCTATCAACTCCTTGCGGTGACCAACTTTCCTTTGGTGATATCATCCTTTACCAGCGTCTCAACCTGCTCCTGCCATAGGAGTCCCATGGAGGGGCTGGTCACCAGGATTTTGGCGGTTGATATCGAACCGCTCTCTACTAGGTTGTGGTATCTGGTAGGTCGCGCCAGGCCAATAAGTAGGCTAGGTAAGAACCCGGCCATGGCCCAGGTCGGCTTGGGTACACACTCAAGCACAGCTTCCACAGCCTCTCTGAGCATATTACTGGCATGTTCCGGCACGATTGTACGATACGTCAAGGACTCCCCTCGGCCAACAGGGCGCTTGCATTTCGGGGGCGGGGTCCTGGTTACTCCTAGTGCCCTGCACACTAAGGGGTGACAGCCATGAATAAAGCACGTATTGCCGTCCAGGAACGGGCACGGAGTAGCCGCCAGGGCCATAAACTCGTTCTGGAGCTTCTGCTCCAGCCCGCTGGTCACCTTGTCCAGCGTGAGGGCATCACGGGTGGGGGCCTGACTGTGCCTGTCGATCAGCCAGGCTTCTGCTCTCTGAAGTGCCTCTTCCAGTGTGGCTTGTCCTATGAGGTACGATAGAGCGAACACCGCCTCTAATCCGTAGGCGACCGGCACATTGTTGCGACAACAATCGCCACACTGAGCACACAGAGGAGCAGCCCTCACCTTTACCAGCTCCTCGGCCACAGCATCCCAGGCGTGGTATAGACGGAGCATCCCATCCATCACACCAAGGGCCGGTGAGGCCATGCCGCCCATGGCGACACCATCCATCATGGAGATGTCAGTGACTCGCATTCTATAATCCTGTTGCCAACAGAACGGCTACCGTGATGTTGGCCGCCACTGCCTTGGTGAGCGTTGCCGACTGACCGGACAGGGGACTGGCTGGCGGGTTGTACACCGGGTAGGGCACATAC
>SDBU01000815.1_pt1 | contig 44947 bp, 79 predicted proteins | sample 2277071 | NCBI WGS metagenome assembly SDBU01 (sample SAMN10397929, study PRJNA504765) | marine sediment metagenome | isolation source: marine sediment core GS08_GC12, 126 cmbsf | place: Arctic Ocean: Gakkel Ridge, Loki's castle | collected 2008
TGCGAGAGAGGCCGCGCTGCACGCCAAACCAATACACCGTGTCGCCGATTAACTTGATGGTCTTTGCACTGTTTAGATTTTTCATAACGTCCTCCATTGGTTTTGTTTCGATTGATTTGTCCGTCGCCATGATTAAAGCATAGCATCTTTCTGATGCCATGTCAAGCCTTTTTTCACATTTATCAAAAAAACTTTCATTTCTTGTTGTAACCTATCGGAAACGTTAATCATTTTTTTAAAGTGTCCGCACGTGTCCGCATAAGGTCTTCGTCATATGTGCAATAATATCTTAATGGCAATGAGATACTGTCAAGTTATAGACGGTTCGCAGGGTAGCGCAATGGAAGCGTGTTCGGTTCATACCCGAGAGGCTGCGGGTTCGAGTCCCGCCCCTGCTACCAATCCCTCGGCTCCCGCAGCATCAATCCAGGGGGCGAAATAATGCCACCCCTAAGCAAGGCAGAGATTGACAACCTGGTGGCCAAGGTCAGCAAGCGCGACCAGATACTTGCTGACAAGCTCATGGAAGCGGTCGAGAAAGCTGTCAAGGACAAGGTTGTCCGAGTCCGCACGCCCAAGGACGTGCAATCCATGATAAAGGCCTGCCGCGACCTCAGAGGATTCGCCGAGAGGCACGAACTCAAGGTCAGTGGCGGCATCACCCACGACCTGGACGCCAGGCTTGCTAATGCGCTTGAGCTAAGGAAGAGTAACGGCAAACCCAAACCAAAGAGAGGTAAGAAATGAACAAACTCGGCAAGTACGCAATTAACGTGCTCATAGGCATCGACCAGCTTGGTAACGCCCTTGCTGGTGGCGACCCCGACGAAACGATTAGCTCAAGGCTTGGCAAACTGAAGCTGAGGCACGGCGGCACGATACGCTGGACCCGGCCCTTTGCCAAGCTGATTGACTGGGGCCTGGACAAGATAGACCCTAACCACTCCATCGACGCGATAGAGGCCGACGAGGGCAAGGACGCGCTGCTGGACAAAACGGAGGACAAATAAGACATGGCACGCTCAAATCAAAAGAGAATGATTCTCAAGGCCGTAAAGTCAAGCGTCCCAAACAAGGTCGCTGTGCTCGGTGTGAAACAAAGGCCCATGGCTACTGTCACGTTTGGCAAAGGCCTTCAGGGCAAACACAGCGCCTTCATCGTAGAAGGTGAGGACGGAGCGACAGGGATACTCTTCCTGCCGGACGGGACAGACATCAAAACCATCAAGCTCGTAGTGGAGGACTAAGATGAAAAGGCTATTCAAGGTAATGGCGGTCATTGCAATGGCTATCATACTGGTAGTAATCACCATGGCCCCGGCATTCGCGGAGTACAAGCTGAGTCCCTGGAAGAACAACTCGGGCAGTCTCGGCGAGTCCGATAAAAGATGGAGGCTTGTCTTCGTGGACACGGCCGACTTCACTACATTGACCGGGACCACGCTGACATACACGACTGGCAACTTCACGAACTTCACGGCCCCGCTTGCGGTCGCCACGACTGACCTTGCTGCAGACTCGGTAACCACTGCCAAGATACTTAACGCCACCATAGCCACTGCGGACATTGCCACGGCAGCCATAACGACAGGTTTAATACTTAATGCTACCGTCGGTACTATAGACCTTGCGGCCCGAGCCGTGACTGCTGCCAAGGCAGCGACTACAGTTGAAACCATTACCATTACCAACGGTAACTCAAGCGGAACCGCCACGGTTACCTCAGGAGCCCTGATAATAGGCTTCTACCCATGGGCTAATGTTACAGGGTTCGGCGACATCGTCAATAAGATTTCAATAAGCTCCACGACCATGACGCTGACGGTTAACGGCACTACGTCAAGCGACACCCTGTATAAAGTAGTAACGCTTGAACCTTAATGCGGGTCCTTGCCTTAGCAGTGATAGCGGTACTGGTTACCGCAGTCATTGCTTATAAGGTCGGCCGGTACTCCATGCACGGAGAGCTTGAGTCGGCCTTAATGCAGGGTAAGCCTGTAAGAGTAGGAGAGGTGTTGATAACTGACACCCTGATTGTTAGAGGCAAGATTGAAACCGTATGCGACATATGCCACCCGGAGGGCTTTTAAGTGAACGTCTTAGCGGAAGACACAGAAGAGAAGCTACAGAGACACATAGAGGGGTTTGTTTACGACCCCCTGGGCTTCGTCTACTATGCCTACCCCTGGGGCAGCGGTCTACTCAAGGGCGAGACTGGCCCGGATGAGTGGCAGACTGAGATACTTAAGCTTATCGGTGAAGGCTCTCTGAGCATGGAAGAGGCTGTAATGATAGCCGTGCGTTCAGGTCACGGTGTCGGCAAGACAGGGTTAATCTCATGGATTATCGACTGGTTTATATCAACACGTCCTCACCCTCAGATAGTCGTTACAGCTAACACTAAGCCCCAGCTTGAGGGCAAGACGTGGAGAGAGCTTAACAAGTGGCATAACATGCTTATCAATAAGCACTGGTTCGAGTGGACGGCTACGAAGTATTACCTCAAGGACCACCCCGGAACGTGGTTTGCAGCTGCACAGCCATGGTCTAAAGAGCGCTCTGAAGCATTCGCCGGCACTCACGAGAAGCACGTTCTCATCATCTTCGACGAGGCCTCAGCCATTGAAGACATTATCTGGGAGGTCACTGAAGGCGCTATGACTACACCGGGTGCTATATGGATAGTCTTTGGAAACCCGACACGTAATACCGGAAGGTTCAGCGATTGCTTTAAGAAGTATCGCCATAGGTGGATAACACGCGAGATAGACAGCAGGACTGCTAAGATGGCCGACAAGAAGCAGATAGCTAAGTGGATTGACGACTACGGCGAGGACTCGGACTTCGTGAGAGTGAGGGTTAAGGGACAGGAACCACGCTCCGGCACGTCTCAGTTTATAGGCAATGACATCGTTCAGGAGGCTCAAGGCAGAGTCATTCACCCGACCTCATACCTTCATGCCCCAAAGATTATCGGAGTGGACTGCGCAAGGTACGGACAGGACAGGAGCGTGATAGCCAAGCGGCAGGGGTTGGCAGTGTTCGACCTCATCAAGTTCAGAGACATTAACGCCATGCATCTGGGTGACAAGGTAGTTGAAGAGGCCGACTCGTGGGGCGCTGACGGCATCATAATCGATATGGGCAACATTGGAGCCGCTATATTTGACTATCTGGTTCACAAGCTCAATCGTAAGGACGTCATAGGCGTGTGGTTTGGAAGCAACGCAACCAGGGATGATGTCTACTTTAACAAACGTGCCGAAATGTGGGGCGACATGAAGGACTGGCTCAAGGCCGGAGGCTGTATTCCAGACGATAACGAACTCCGAGACGACCTCACGGCCCCCGAGTATGGCTACGATGCCAAGGACAGGACTCAGCTTCAGAAGAAGGAAGATATGGACGTCTCCCCAGACTGTGCTGACGCACTCGCTGTCACGTTCGCGGCCAAGATTCAGATTGCCAAGGTGCTCGACTCTCGTGAAAACGTGGCAGAAGAGTGGAGCCCACACGAATATTAACGGAGGAAATGATGTCATTATTTTCAGCTAGAAGCCCACAGCTACCAGTTCCTCAAGTCGGACCGACCGAGAAGGACTCGGCTGTGCAGGCCGCAGCGCTCGAGCAGAGACGGCAGGCCAGGCAGAGAAGGGGTCGCAGGAGTACGATATTGACGGGCCAACAGGGAGTGCTTAACCCGGCCCCGGTAAGAAAGGCTTTGCTAGGTTCCTGATATGGCAACTGACATTCAGATAGTAGAAGACAACCTGAAGCGTCATGCACAGCTAAAGGAAGACCGCAAGCCCTGGTTAAGCATGTGGCAGGACATAGCCGACTACGTGATACCGCTACGGGAAGACCTTCTCGGCAACGACCCCAAAGGCAAGCTGCAGGGCCAGAGGCGATACGACGGCACAGCCACGAGCGCCCACCAGTTGTTTGGAGACGGCTTCCATGGACACCTTGTCAGCCCCGCAATGAAGTGGTTTGTACTGAGGCTGAGAGACAAGGAGTTAATGGCGCTGCCAGAGGTCAGGCAGTGGCTACAGGAAGTCAGTGAACAGATATACTTTGCACTTCAGGAATCGAACTACTACGGCACAATGCGTATGTGCATTGACGACGGTACCTCATTCGGAACCGCAACTAAGTTTAGAGAGGAAGACATGGGCTCGGGAAGACTTATCTTCACGTCCATGCATCCGGGTCAGATAGTCATTGCAGAAGACAAGTTCGGGTTTGTGGATACGACGTTCAGAGAGTTTAAAATGACTGGCCGTCAGATAGTGCAGAGGTTCGGCGAGAAGGTGCTGCCGGACCAGACTAAGGACTCCATAAAGCTGAACCCATACCAGAAGCTTACTGTCTTGCATGCCGTCTACCCCAGAGAAGACAGGGACGTGACGAAGCTTGACGTAACGAACAAAAAGTTTGCATCGAACTGGATACTTACTGGCGCTCAAAAGCACGAGGCACTACTGAGTAATAGCGGGTTCGACAGCGACCCCTTCAATACATGGCGCTTTAAGAAGTCAGGGAGAGAGGTCTACGGCAGGAGCCCGGCAAGCGATGCACTATCAGACATCATCGGGTTGAACAAGATGGACAAGACCATGCTTGCAGCCGCTCAGTTATCGGTCGAGCCTCCGGTGAACGTGCCTGCTAATCGCAAAGGACAGGTCAGGCTGGTGCCGAGAGGAATCAACTATTTCGAGAAGGGAGAAGACCCCATTTCCCCAATAAACATGGGCATCAAGTACCCCATAGGAGTTGACCGCCAGGAGAGAAAGCAGAAGATAATCGAAGAGCACTTTAAGGTTGACTTCTTCCTCTTACTCGCTCGGAGCGAAAGGCAAATGACCGCCACTGAGATACTTGAGCGACAGGGCGAGAAGGCCGCGGTTCTGGGAGCCACGGTCGGCAGGTTCGGCTCTGAGGTACTGGACGACGATATTGATTGGGTATTCGATGCCGAAACGAGGGCCGGTAGACTCCCCGAGCCCCCGGCAGTTCTTGAGGAAAGGGGCGGAGAGCCTATTGACATCATATACATGGGACCCCTTGCACAGGCCCAGAGGATACTGTTTGAGACCAGAGGTATTAATCTGGGACTGGAGGCCATTGCACAGATGGCTGAGCTTGACCCCACTGTATTGGATAACATTAACTTCGACGCCGCGGCGAGAGCCAAGCTTGAGGCAACTGGATTCCCTCAGGACGCGATAAGGGACGTTCAGGACGTTCAGGCACTACGGCAGGCCCGTCAGCAGGCATTAGCTGAAGAGCAGGCCAAGGACGACGCTGAGAGGTCAGCTGAGGGCGTAAAGACACTAGCCCAGGCAGACCAGGCAAGCGGCGGCCAGCTATCGGCTGCAATAAGTGAGGCTCAGTAATGAGAGCTTACGATAGGGCAATGACCGACGAACTGAAGACAGACTACCGGAACGTATTCGGTTCCGAGCCCGGAAGAAGGGTGCTGGCTCATATCCTCTTTGATTTAGGCTATTTCAGTGGTGAGATAAGCGACGATGAAGGCAGAATACGATGCAATCTCGCCACCAGACTGATACAAAGGTGTGGTTCAATGGACGACGATACCGCAATAAGGGCTTTCTTTAACGGCCTGTTCATTGCTCCATTAGATGAACCAACAACTGATAAGGAGAATACTACATGACAGACAGCACAACCATAACAGATGCCGATGCCAAAGTGGACGGCGGAAGCGATGGCGGGTCGGATGCACAGTCGTGGTTGAGTTCGGTTCCCGAAAACCTGAGAGATAATGAGGTACTGAAGCAATTCGCTACAGCAGGCGATGCTTACCGGGCCCTTGTAGACCTTAAGGTTAGTTCGGATAACTCGATAACGATACCAGGCGAAGGTGCGTCGGACGAAGACAGGGCGGTATTCCTGAACAAGCTGGGCCGTCCCGAAAAACCGGAAGGATACGGACTTGATAAGCCCGAACTACCGGAAGGCATGCCTTACTCTGACGAAGCAGTTCAGGCGTATCGCGGACTCGCTCACCAGGTAGGGCTTAACGACTCACAGGCTAAAAGCCTCTTTGAACTCCATAACAAGATGGCAATTGAGAGCTTCAAGGCCGACAACGAAGCCCGTCAGAAAGCTCAGAACGAAGCAGTCGAAGGACTCAAGAAGGACTGGGGCGATGGCTACGACGCCAACATTGAGTTAGCCAAGAGAGCCCTCAAGAAGTTTGGGGGCGACAACCTCACAAAGTTCCTTGACGAGTCCGGGGCCGGAGACAACGCATCGGTGCTTAAAGCATTCCATGCCATAGGCGAGGCGATAAGCGACGATGCAGGCTCGGGGCCTGACGGCGGCAATGCAGGGGGAGACTCTCTTTCGAATTTCTTCCCCTCCATGAAACCAAAAACATAACAAGGAGGTATAGCATATGGCAGCTTTAGTATCAAAATACTCGCTGGTCGAGCAGGTCAAGCGCATCGACCCAGACGGCACACTGTCTATGATTGTCGAAATACTCGACCGCGAGATTCCCATTTTCTCAGACGCGCCGTTCTTCCCGACCAATGACACCTGGTCGCATAAGTCCACCAGACGCGGGACGATACCGGGTGGTACCTGGCGTAAGATGAACGTTGGAGTAGCTGCAGAGGTAGCAAGGACGACCGAGCAGATTGACAACCTCGGTATGCTTGAGACCTACGCAGACTACGACAAGGAGTACATCGACACGTCGCCGGAGCCCATGAGGGCCAGGATGGACGAGGCCGCAGTGTTCATTGAGGGGCTTGCACAGACCTTTGCGTCCGCGATGCTTTACAGTGACGCAGCCGCCAACCCCGACCAGATAATGGGCATTGCGCCCAGGCTGAATACCATTGACGGCAAGTTCGTTCTTGGTAACGGTGGCACCGGTAACGACTTAACCAGCATCTACGTTGTAACGTGGGGCAGGGCCCAGACGTTCGTTGGGTTCCCGAAGAATGCCGCCGCAACTCTCGGCATTATCCACGAAGACTTGGGCCGCGTGACCCTTCAGGACGCAAACAGCCTTAACTACGAGGGGTATCGCGACTGGTTCCAGATAAAGGCAGGGTTGGTAAACAAAGACCCCAGGACTCTCGGCAGGATTGCCAATATCGAGACCGCTGGTGCAAGCAACCTGTTCGACGAAGACCTTCTCATCAAGCTCATGAACAAGATGAAGACAGGCCCGGGGACCAGGATTTACGTTAACGAAACCATTCTGACGCAGATGGAAATCGCTCTCAAGGACAAGAACAACGTCAACTATACGGCTGACGCTGGTGAGGGTCTGGCAGGCGAGAGGATTCTGAGGTTCAGAGGCTTCCCGGTAAGGAAAATCGATTCCGAGATTCTCCTGGATACCGAGAGCGCAATAACAACTTAAAGGAGGAGGTAAGATATGGGTATCATGGACGGACAGCTACTGTTTGGAGAAGCCATAGACCTGGGCTCTACCTCTGCCGGCTCGGCCGTGAGCGGTACTAACACGGTCGAAGTGCCTCAGGTAGTAGACCACAAAGGAAGCTCGGTAAACGACCGCATTAACGAGGGCGGCAAGCTTCAGCTTAACGTTACGGTCGAGGACGAAGACCTTCTTGCAAGCTCTTCGAGCGCTGCGCTCACGATTAAGCTACTCAACGCTTCGTCTGTATCGAGCATTGCGTCGGGTGACATTGTGGTTCAGAAGACAGTGACCGTGGCCGCAACCACCACGACACTGCCGGACGGCACGGTGCTTATGCAGCAGCCGCTTCCGCAGGGCAGGTTCAAGCCTATTTGGGGCGTGAACTTCGCCGTAGCGACCAAGAAGTTGCTGACAGGTAAGGTGACCGCATGGATTGGCCTGGCCAATCAGTCGGTCGAGAGCTAGACAATCGGGGAGGGGGGCGATAAACCTCCCTCCCCACTTTTTAAAAGGAGCTTGATGGACTACGAAAAACTGATAAAAGAGTACGACGTCAGACAGATGGTAAAGTTCGACCTTATCGGGAAGCTAAAGACTCTCCTGAACAAGGGCGGCTACGTCTTGAGGCCAGAGGACGGCAAGATTGTGATAGCCATTCCCTCAAAGGTCTACGACGGGCCCTGGATATACACTCGCCCCGACCCCGACAAGAACTGCGCCCTCTGGCACAGGGTCTTGTTTAACCTGGTCGAGGTATTCCCGACCAAATGCCTGGACTGCTGGAAAGTAGTCGTCAGGCCCAAAACCGTTAAACAACTCATTGCCTTACTTGAGGTGCAGGAAACGCTTTACCCCGGATTCTGTAAGTGCGGCATTGAGGTTCGTAAATACGTCCACGGCAATTACGGTGGATACTTCTACAATTCCTCTAAGGAAGAGGGCTTGGAGAGCTACCGGATAGTACGCGCCCTGGTGGACGAGCACCTTTCTACAGGTGTTGACGTAACGCTCAAGAGGTACTGTACCGAGTTCGAGCTTAAGTTTGGCCCCAGCAATGAGATAGAGGCCACGCTTGAGAGAGGGTTCTTCATAAACGACGAGGGCAAGACCGTCACCGTGCCGACCCGAGACGAGATAGATATATGGGAAGGCATAGTCGAGAACGCTTTTGACCTTCACTCCGAGCAGAGCCCTCAGCCCGGCATCGTAAAAATGCACGTCGTAAAGGGATGGTTCGAGAGAGCCTACGAAATCGGTGACAAGACCTGTCTGGAGTTCAGTAATGGAGAGGCGTTCTTTACCAAACCCATAACCTATCACGAGGAGATTTGATGAGAAAATTCAAATGCATAAACAGGTGTCAGTGGTCTAGCACTGTCTGGAAAGAGGGCGACATACTTGAGTACAACGCTGAGATAATCAAGTGCCCGGAATGCGACGGAGACGGTTGCACTAAGTGCGACGGCACCGGACGCTCAGTCCCGCCCCACCACTTCGAGGACATGGAGCAGGCCAAGGCTCAGTCAGAGGAAGAGAAGGAAGCCGAGAAGGAAGTTATCGAGGCCCAGAAGGACGAACTCAGAAAGGAGATAAAGGCATGTGGCCGCGACTTCGACCACAGATGGGGCATTTCCAAACTCAGGCAGATTCTTGTCGATGCGATAAGGGAGAACAAGCCCACCGAAGAACAGGCCAAGGCTCAGGCCGGTAAGACCAAAACAGTCAAAGGCAATGGCGCCAAGGCAAAAACAAAGGCCTCAAGGAGAAAGTAAATGCCATCGGTAGTAGGGATATGCAACTTAGCTCTTAATCGCATCGGAGACGATTATATCACCGACCTGACTGAGGGAACGAAGCAGGCCACCACCTGCAATGTAATCTACGAGCCCATAAGGGATGGGCTGATAGCGGCTCATGGCTGGAACTTCGCCTTTAAGAGAGCAGTGCTTGCAAGGCTTGCAACGACTCCCGCGTTTGGGTACGACTTCGAGTACCAGCTTCCTTCCGACCTTCTCAGGATTTGGGAGGTTGCGGACAGTAAGTCTGACTTCGAGCGAGAGGGCAGAAAGCTTCTCATCAACGACACAAGCGTTAACCTGAGATACATCTTCAGGGTGACTGACCCGGGAGCCTTCAGCCCGTCATTCATTGAAAGCCTGTCTCTCGCTATCGCGGCCCAGCTTGCGGAAAGGCTTGCTAAGAGCAGAGCCTTAAAGGTAGACCTATTGACCGAGCTAGAGCAGGTGTCGCTACCAAGGGCTCACAAGGTTAACGCCATAGAGGACCATCCCAGGAACCCGAACAAGGACTATCCGGTATCGGAGTTCTCATGGCAGAAGACTGGCAAGGTGACCCAGAGGGGTACGTGGTGATAACGTGGGCCTAAAATTATTCCAGACGAACTTCACGGCAGGTGAGTGGTCGCCTAAACTCTTCGCGCGTACAGACTTAGCCAAGTACGCCAATGCGTGTAAGTCTCTCAGTAATTGCCTCATCGACCCCAGGGGCAGCGCCATACTCAGGCCCGGACTCAGATTCATTGCAGAAACTAAGACCAGCGCTAAAGAGTCTCGTGTTGTTAAGTTTGAGTTCTCCACCACTCAGGCGTATATTCTTGAGTTCGGCGACCAGTATATAAGGTTCTACCGAAACCAGGGACAGATAGTTGACGGCGGCCCGGTGGAGATTTCGTCTCCATACCTTGAGGCCGATTTATTTCAACTAGATGTCAGAACTCAGAGCGCCGACGTTCTCTACATTACCCACCCCAGCTACGAGCCGAGGAAGTTGTCTCGTACATCTAATACCGACTGGACTCTGACTGAGATTAACTTCCGGCCCCCGCCTTTCGCGGAGCAAGCCATACAGCCCAGTGCAACCCTGACTCTGGCAGCGGTAACGGGTGAAGGCATCACATTTACGGCAGGCTCGTCAGTATTCCTTAGTGGAGACGTTGACAGGGTGATAACCTCTGGGGTTGGCAGAGCTATCATCACAGCCGTTGTAGCGGGTGACGACGTGACATGCGACATAATAGACGACTTCGCCGCTGTAGGGCCGATAGCGTCGGGCTCGTGGTCTCTGGGCGGCAGTCCCGGCGATACCCTCACCCCCAACAAGACCAAGAAGGGTGCAATCGTGACCTTGACCGCCTCGCTTCTTGACGTATTCAGGACGGCAGACATAGGAAAATACGTTGTAATCCACTCAGGATTGGTCAAGATAACTACTTTAACAAGTGCTAAGATAGTGACCGGAGAGATACTAAAGGAACTCGCAGCGTCTACGGGTACGACAGCATGGACACTTGAGGCAGAGGTATGGAGTAGTGCTTTGGGTTTTCCTGGCTCCGTTACTTTCTTTGAGGAACGACTGTTCTTCGCGGGTTCGCCGTCATTCCCTCAGACGCTTTGGGGCTCGGTAACTGGTGATTACGAGAACTTCACGTTAGGGGCTGACGATGCCGATGCCTTGTCTTATACAATCGGCTCAAGAAGCGTTAATGTTATACGCTGGATGGTACCTCAGAATTTCCTCATGCTCGGCACGGTAGGTGGAGAATTCAGGGTCGGAAGCTCCGACTTAAATAGCCCGATTACGCCGACTAATATCAATGTCAAGATTCAGACAGGAAGAGGGAGTGCGGACGTTCAGCCGGTCGCGATAGACCAGTCGGTATTGTTCTTGCAGAAAGCATCGAGAAAGATAAATGAACTCGTATTCAACTTCGAGTCTGACGGGTTTGTAGCTCCTGACTTGACTCTACTGGCCGAACACATAACAAAGACAGGCATTAAGGAAATGGCTTATCAGCAGGAACCTTTCTCCGTTGTCTGGTGCGTCAGGAACGACGGCACCCTTTTGGGCCTGACTTACCTCAGAAGCCAAGACGTTATCGGCTGGCACCGCCACAGCACAGATGGAAACATTGAGAGCGTTGCCGTAATACCTGGTGACGGATACGATGAGGTATGGGTTGTCGTGAAGAGAACCATTGACGGCTCTACCGTGAGATACGTGGAAATGATGGAAGAAGTTCTTGACTTCGATTCCGGGACGGCAGAGGACGCTTTCTTCGTAGATAGCGGACTGACCTATGACGGTGTAGCCACCACGACCATAACCGGACTCAGTCACCTTGAGGGTGAGGAAGTCTCTATCTTAGCTAACGGAGCAACCCATCCGCCCAGAACAGTATCGGGTGGTGAAATAACTCTGGACAGAAGCACGACCAAGGCCCATGTCGGCTTAGGATACACAGGTCAGGGCCAGACCCTGAACCTTGAGGCAATACTTCAGACCGGCTCGTCTCAGGGAGCCACTAAGAGAATCGTCAAGGCTACGGTCAGGTTGTTCAGGTCACTCGGGGTAAAGGTAGGATTCGACGCTGCCAAGCTTGAAACGATTCCATGGAGAAACACTGGAGACCCTATGGACTCTCCGCCGCCTTTGTTTACTGGTGACAAAACGATTGACTTCCCGAAAGGATGGGATACAGACGCTTTTGTAATGTTTCAGCAGGACTTACCGCTGCCAATGACTGTATTGGGAGTGATACCAGATACGGAGGTAAGGAGTAAATGAACGTAGTCCCTTTTAAAGCCGAGCACTTTGACGATATGGACCTCAGACACTTTGACAAGAAGTCCATTGAGGGGTTGATGGGCATACGAGATTACATAAAGGCTTGCTCGGAGTTGGGCCAAGCGTTTACAGGTATCGCCGATGAGGGGGTAGTTGGAAGCGGGGGTCTTATTCCTCTATGGCCAGGAGTTGCGGAAGCATGGACAATGACTTCTCCTTTAATCGAGAAGTACGTTATCTCATTCCATCGTGCCGTGAGAAAGCACCTTAACCTCTTAGAGCAAGAGCAGGGTCTACACAGAATCCAGTGCGTTATAATAGAGGGCCATGACATAAGCACCCTCTGGGTCGAAAGGCTTGGTTTTAAGTACGAGGGCATCATGGAAGCCTACGGGCCCAATAAAGAGAACTACTACAGGTACGCAAGAACGAATCACAGGAGTTTATGAAATGGCAGGATTAGGGACAGCACTTGTTAGTTTGGTTACTGGAGCGGGGGCCGGTGCGCTTCCGGGTGCGGCTACTGTTGCCGCGTCGACCGGGGCTTCTTTGGGTACATTCACAGTTGGGGCTGCTGGAGTCTCTGCCGCTGCTGCCGGAACTGCTGCCGCAGCGGCAGGTGGGGTTTCTCTCGGTACTTTGGCAAGTGTGGCAGGCACTACGGTTTCGGCAGTCTCAGCAATTGCAGAGGGCAGGGCCGCTAAACGTGCAGCCGAGTTCAACGCAAGAGTTGCGGAGCGAGAGGCCGCTGCCACAAAAGAAAGGTCGGCGTTTGAAGAGGCTCGGTCAAGAAGGAGAACTCGGTCATTCCTTTCGACACAGAGGGCTTTGTTCGGTGCATCAGGTGTAAATCTTGCCGGAAGTCCTCTGAGGGTACTTGAAGAGACGGCCTCAGAGGGAGAGCTTGAAGCCCTTGCAATAAGGTTCGGTGGAGACATCGCGTCCACAAGAGCATTGAGTCAGGCCGCGGTAAGCAGGTTTGCAGGTAGTCAGGCCGAAAGGGCTGGCTTCTTAAGGGCTGGAACTACACTACTTACTGGTGGTGGACGTTCTATCAGGAGGCGAAAGTAAATGCCTCATATTCCTAGATTCAGGACTCAGGCAACGTTGCCCGGACGCTCGGGCTCAGTCCCGGCCCCGGTGTCGGCCTTCACACAGACAGCCAGAGCGGCCCAGGGTGTCGGTCAGGCCATAACGGGTATCGGCGAAGCTTTACAGGAGAAAGATTTAATACAGCGCCAGCAAGACGACCTCAGAACTGTATGGAATGCCACGTCAGGGTTTAGGGAGGCACAGAGAAAGTTTCTAAAGCTTGAAGGAGCACGCACTGGCAGTAACAGACTCGGAAGCGTTCAGAGACAAACTGAGGCCACAGAAAACTTCATAAAAGGTCTGAAGCTACCCCCAGGTGAGGTAGCAGATACAATAACTCAAGGCATTACGAGAATCGCGGACGCAAGCCTTGACAGACTCTCAAGAGAAGAGGTCGCCGTTCGTAATAAGCTGAACCTTGATGCCATGTCAGGTATTCAGACCAGGCTTGAGGGCGAAGCGTTCCAAAACCCAGAGACGGTCGAGGAAGCCGCCGCCGAGCTTGAGAGAACCATTGCTGCAGGTGAGGCTGCTGGCATGCTCGCACCGGAAGAGGCCGACTCCGCTAACGAATCAGGTCTTAATGCAATCTACAGTTCGGCACTTGAAGGGCTGATAAACTCAGACCCAGAGGCCGCTATAGAAGCCATTACAAAAGGCGACTTTGACGACTTCCTTACAACGACTCAGCTTAATGCGTTCCAGGATATAGCCAAGAAGTTGCAGAGTCAAAGAGCCAAACAGGTCGAGAGAGACGAGAAGAAGGCTAAAGCAGAGGCCAAAGAACAGCTTGCATTAGCCAGACAAGAGACTGGTGACGAATTTACTACAGCAATTAGAGACAGGGCACTCACCGGAGAAATGATACTTGCATCCAATCTTGAGCCTACGGGTGAGAACTCTAAGAACTTTTGGTTTAAGAAGATAGACGCTCAGGCTAAAGAGCCTACCAGGTTTGAGATAAGAAACGAAGAGTTGTACGCAGACATATTGACTCGGGTAATTATTGAGCCCGAAAACGTAAAGGAAAAAGAGATAACTGACCTTATGGGTGATGGGCTAAGGCCAGTGGACGTAACATTCCTAACGGACAGGCTAAGGAAAGGCGATTCCAACCCAAAGAAATCAGACCCCGAAAAGAGGTCATATGAAATTCTAAAGAGAGCAAGGAACAAAGGATTGTTCGCCGGGGTTACCTCTACCAGCGAACTCTTTGGAGACGTTCTTGTCGAGAATGAACTGCAATGGGCTAAGTACGTTCAGTTATTGGATGAGTTTATAGCAAATCATCCAGACGAAGACCCTGTTGCTTTCGTAGAGGAAGCATTAAAGCCAATAAGGGAGACCACGCGCGGTGAATGGATAGATGACTTTTTTGGCGGCAAGACAGAAGAAGCTATTGAGGAAGAACTGAGGCAAGAGAAAGAAAAGGGGTTAAGGGCTCTTATCGAAAGACCCCCGGCCTCAGAACATAAAGGGCGTACCATTGAAGATACGGAAACGGGGCAGCTATTTAAATCAGACGGCAAGACATGGGTTGAGATAAAGTAATGCCTTTTACTTTTGTTGATAAAAAGACAAGGCCAGAGTCTACCGATAAGGCTGGACGGTTTGTTTTTGTTGACGAGGCAGTATTGCCTGATGAAAGATTTAAGGATGTTGAGTTTACGGTAGTGCCTCGTGGAGATAAGCAAACCTCGCTACGTCAAGGTTCTGACCCGTCAACACGATTTCTCAACAGAACGACATGGGACGACATAATGTCTCTTTTCGACGACCCCGCAAAGGAATCCGCAAGAGCGTCACAGGCTCTTGTAGACTCTGAAATGTTTGGAGTGTCGCCCTCGGCAGCTTATGACTTAGCCGATGAGCTTGATAAGGGTTTCTCTGCTAACCAGATTGCCAACCTTCACAGGACGAATACAAAACAGCGCATAGAGGGTAGCTGGGATAAGGGCGTTTCTCAGGGAAAACTCGGACACCTGATGTTTAGAAAGTTGATGGGAGAACAGAGCCCCGAACTTGATAAAGCAATTGAGCAAGTTCGTTCAGGTCTGGCTGGTGAGGATATACCGTCATTAAACTTCTTTGAAGCAGGTGTAAGGGCTGCGGCTGAAATGTTACCCATTATGTTGCAGGGAGTAAAGAAGGGGCTTAAGCGTGGCCTTGCTGCGGGTACTGGGGCAGTAGCAATTACTGCGGTGGCAGGCGCTGCTGGCCCTCAATTTTTAACTCCTGAAGAAATATTCACGATACCGATAGCGTTTACAAGTATGTTTAGTGTTGGCGCAATATCAGGTACGCTTGAGAACATTGGAAACATAGAAACAGGACTGGCATACGATGAACTTACACGATTAACAGATTCCGAGGGTAATCCCATTGACCCCGAGATTGCACGAGCGGCGGCTTTGAGTATCGGAATATTAATTACTCTTTCTGAGGCTGTTCAGATAAGGTTGCTTCTGAGGACAATACCAGGAGTTGGCAAGCTACTTAGGGTCGCTATAACAGAAACGGCAAAACGTGTAGTTAAGAGTGGTGCATTAAAAGACATAGCCACAAGAGCAGCGAAGCGTCAGGTTGGATTCGTTATAGCTGAGACAGCACAGGAAGTTGTTCAAGAATCAACTAACATCATCGGAGTTGAGCTTGCCAAGAATATAACTAATAAAATGAAGGGTGCAGGGTTTGAGTCAACCACGATAGATGAGGTCGTTACAAGACTGGCGGAAGTTGCCAAGACATCTGCCCTTGCGTTCACATTCCTTGGAGCACCGGGCATTGCAGCGACTGCAGTTACTGAGAGGGTCGCTGCAAGGGCAGATGTAACCCCAAGGGTAACAGAGGCCCAATTGGAGGCAGAACGCCCCGCAGAGGCCACCACAGTGACCCCAGAGGCCCAGGCAGAGGCGGTCGAGGCTGTTATATCGGGCGAGAGAGAGGTTGAAGAGGTTGTAACTGAGTTTTTCGGAGAAGTTGAAGAGGTAGTAGAGGAACCCTTAACGGCCCCAGAAGTTACTGAAGCACCTGAAATAGACACGGAAGCAGGCTTTATAGACCTGACAGCAGAGGTATCACTTGAGCCAGTTCTTGAAAATCTCCGCACCCTGCCGGCCACCGCGCAAGAAGCAGTAGCCGACGTTCAGAGGATTGCCAACACAGTTTTTGCCGAGGGCAATACAAGTCTTGAGAGCTTCACTGAGCGCATGAAGGTTGTCTTAAAAGACGTGTTTGACAAGTTCAAGGGCGTGATACAGAAAGTCTGGGAGAGCGCGAAGGCGTTTAACGAGAGGTTGGGTCAAGTTGGGGCAATCGGAGAGGGTGGCCCTAATTTCAACATTGAGAGCTACCTTAACGACCTTGAGGAACTTGTGGCAGCCGGTGAACCAGGCGGACGAATAATTGACGAAGAGACCCGAGAGGTTACGGGCTTTGGCTCCACGTTCCCTGATTTTATGAGGAATCAGGGATGGAGTAAGAAAGAAGTAGAGGCCGCATTTAAAAATGTTGAGAGCAAGAAGCCCCTAACCCTCAGACAGCAGGATATTATAATAGAGGCCGCATCACAAGCGATTGACCTTTACTTTAAGGACGCAGCTTCACAGGGCATAGTGACAGACGCACTGGCTGCAAGAGCCGTCAGTGTTATGGATAAGTTCATTAAAAGCATTGAGGCGGGTGTTCCTGTAAAGACTAAATCACCGCCGGCCCCCAGCGTTGCAGCCGAAAGCGAACTCAAGAAGGCTCTAACTACTCAGATACGAAAGACATTTGTTCTTGAGGATGCATTATCGAGGTCTAAGGAAATTGCAGTTGAAAAGAAGGCTGAGAATCGGGCCAATATTGCTACCCTTAAAACTGAGGTCACTGCCCTTAAAGAGACAGTCATAAGTCTAGCAGTTAAGACCCCTAAGCCAACAGTAAAGGCCCGCATCCGCGAGATAACGGGGCAGGTTAAGCCAAGCGAATTAGTAAGAGAGGACGTAGCATTAGTTGCGGCATTCAGAAAATCAGCCCAGGCTGCACGTAAAGCTTTCAGCGTAGGCGATAGTGAAGGCGTTGCCAGGGAACGCGACAGGATGCAGGAAATACTTGCAGAGTCAAAGGTGTCTATACAAGAGGAACGCACCACTCGTTCCGATATGGCAAAGCTCGTTAAGGAAACATTGCCGCCTAATCTTAGAGGCCGCTTTATATCAGACATAGCAAAGGTAAGGACTCCCGCACAGAGGACCAGACTACTCGCTAAGATACAGAAACAGATAACCGATTTTCAGGAGTCCGAGACATTACGCAAAAAGCTTGGAACCCTTAGAAGCAAGGTTGCATTTATAAAACTGATAGGAGAAATGAACCAAACTCTCGTATCAGATGCTAAAAAGAAAATAGGACTTGATAAGCCAATACGACAAGCCAATGAAGGGCAGATAAACAAACTCATAGACGAACTGAAGGTAAGGTTAAGATTCAAGAAGTCAAGAGGTTTTGAGCCTAAAATAAAAGCCAGAGGGACAAAGAAGCCAGATATAAGTGATGATTCCTATAATGTAAACAAAGTCCTTAGAGGCAAGGGGTCGATACCTGCCCTAAAGGTGATTATCGACACAGCAAAGAAGGTATTAAGGGGCGTTGACGTATATCTAGGTATTATCTCTACCAGGCTAGGTAATATAAGTCCAACACTTAAAAACGCATTAAGGCTTTTTGAGTTCGATACTCTAATTGCAATACAAAAAGACACTAACACAGCTTTGCCATTCATAGAAAAAACCAAAAAGATGTCAATTGAAGATTATACCGATTTTGACTTCGCTCGTAAGAACGGCGACACCGATAAAATAAACGAATTGACTAAGAAATATGACATGCAAAAGGAATACGATGCAGTTCGTAAGATGCTTGACGATATTCATACAAGAGCCAATGACGTGGGGTTTGATATTGGATACTTACAAAACTATCATCCCCGAATGATTAAAGACACGGAAGGCTTTTTGGAGTTAATATCTGACCGTGAAGACTGGAGCGTAATCCGGGAAGGCATACAAAGGAAAGAAATGGCATTAGGTCGTTTTCTTGATAATAATGAAAAGGCTATGCTAATAAACACAATGATTCGCGGTTATAGTGGCGGCAAGATAACATTATCCGGCACTGGCAATATGAAGGACAGAATAATTGACTCCATAACGCCTGAAATGAACCAGTTTTATTCTGATTCAAACACTTCCCTTTTGGGCTACATCAGGAGCGTGAACGAGAAGATAGAGGCCAGGAAGTTTTTTGGTAAAAAAGGTATTGACGGCGAAGGAGAGCAATTCAATAACATACCAGATAGCGTAGGGGTGTATACTCTGGACTTATTTGAAAAGGGTGAATTGACGATACAGCAGGAAAAAGACCTGAGAGACATTTTAACGGCCAGGTTTGCACCGAAAGGGCCGGGCGAAATTATAGGACTGTTTAAAAACCTTGCATATATTGATGTTCTAGGAAGCACCATAAATGCCGTAACCCAGCTAGGTGATTTTGCGTTTACTTTATATAACGCTGGGGCTGGAAAAGCATTGCGTTCAGTGCCAGAGGCTACTATTGGCAAATCAAGAGTTACGAAAGCAGATATTGGCCTAATGAGAAATCAAATAGTAGCAGAATTGGAAGGCAATACCAGTTCGGCACAATTAGTATATGAAACCTTCAGGCTTACAGGATTAACCCAAATAGACACATTTGGTAAAGATACTTTCCTTAGTTCAGCATATTTAAAATACAAGGAATTGACAAAAAACCTGACTCCCGAACTTAGAGTAAAACTTGAGAATATATTCAATATTGACAGACCCGGGTGGGCATTAGATGAGGTCATAGCGGATATACAAAATGACATTCTCTCTGAGCCTGTAAGATATTTACTTTTTAATGAACTGGCAGACTTTCAGCCCATTGTGTTATCGGAAGTGCCACAGGCATACCTAACAAGTGGTAATGGGCGCATCTTCTACATGCTGAAAACATGGACCCTCAAGATGTTGGATGTCTACAGAAGAGAGATATTCGCGACCATGAGAGTTGATAAGGCAAGAGGTATACGTAATATGTTACGGCTTACTGCTTTTTTAATTCTTATGAACGCTACGGCAGATGAGATAAAAGATTTCATGCTCGGACGTAAAACAACATGGGGAGATAGACTCATAGACAACATGCTTAAACTTGTTGGCTTTAGCAGATATTCAACATACCAGATACAGAGGGACGGTTTAGGGAGTACATTAGTTGAGCAGATACTTCCGCCGACTCAGACCATAGATAACATCTCAAAAGATGTAAATACAATATTTAAGGATTACGATAAGTCTGTTGAGATAAGTAAGCTCAGAACATTCAGAGATATTCCTCTCATCGGTGAATTTTATTACTGGTGGTTTGGTAAGGGAGTAGAAACAAAAGAACGTGAGAATAAGCGACAAGCCAGGAAATCAAGAGGAAGTCAAAGTAAGAGATAAAATAGGAGAATGAAATGACAGTATCGAACGAAGAAAGGAAAATACAGTACAGTTGTGACGGCATAGTAACGGAATTCGCATATCCTTTTAAAATATTCCAAGACTCCGACCTTGGGGTAACGCTAAGGGACTCGGCAGGCGATGAGACAATTCTTGTCCTGACTACCGACTATACGGTAGCCGGCGCAGGGGATGCCGGGGGCGGGTCTATCACTACCGTTGCCGTATGTAGTTCCGACTTTACGTTAACCATTACCAGAAACTTGCCTTTCACCCAGACGACGTCATACACAGAGGGCGACGACTTCCCGGCCAAGGCTCACGAAAACGCTCTCGATAAGCTCGACATGCTCGTTAGCCAGTTAAGAGAAGAGGTTGACAGATGCGTTAAAATGCCTATCACTACTGAACTAATGGCATCCGACACAGAGGTTGTCGCTCTTGCAAACAGGGTAATTGGTTTCGACTCCTCAGCCGGAGCAATAACCACATTCCCCACGAATGCAGGCACCCAGCAGACGGTTGACGACGTAGGCGACGCTTCAGCAAGCGATGCCGAAATGCAGGCCACTCGTGACCCCTATCCTGGGGCTGTAATATCGAAGCCCTCTGATTTAAGGGGAGAGATTCAGGGACTAAGGTTTTTACTGAAGCAGATAGCTGGCGAAGCTCAGTGGTATATCGACCCCGGCACAAACTTAGTGAATCTGGGCATGACCACTCATGGCGACGTCCTTTACAGGGGAGCTTCGTCTGCCACCAGACTCGCAGCAGGTACTTTGGGTCAGTTTCTACAGACAAGGGGCGCTGCGGCAAATCCTCAGTGGGCCACCACGCCAGCAGTAAGGGACTCTTCGCTCGGTCTTGTCGTTACGAGAACCAATGTAACCACGGTTAACGTGGTGGCGACTCAGTTGATACTCACGACAACGGGACATATCCCGGCAGTGGTTACTGACATTAACAAGAATGTTTTCATAACTTTGTCCGGTGCTGGTGGGCTGGATACTGGCTCTGAGAGTGCTGACGACTGGTACTACATTTACATCATCATGAAACCAGACGGTACTACATTTGGTCTGCTTTCAAACTCTCCTACCACTCCTACTATGCCCAGTGGTTATACATTCAAGGCTTTAGTCGGTGCCGTCAGGAACGACTCGGGTTCAAACTTCATAGACTTTACGCAGGGGGGCAGTAGTGTCACGTTTACAGACCCCCAACTGATGAAGGATGGTAGTTTTGCAACTAACACATGGACAAGCCAGGCCGCAGGTGCATTCTTCCCGGAAACAGCCAAGACAATTACAATGGCATTTGGTACCGCAGGTGCAACCCTTGGTTTGAGTCCTGAATCTACCGGCAAAAGAGGGAGTTATTCACGCGCAGGCGCCACGGGTTCGAATATTGATTGGGGCATATTCACCACTGCTAGAGCCAACTGGAGTAATCTTACAATCCCCAAAGCCGCAACCATATACTATTTTGTCAATGACGCCAACTCAACCCTTGAAGCTATAGGGTGGGAGTATTAAATGGCCGAGAAAAATAACAATGCATGGAAAATTATAAGGACTGTCATTGCTACGCTTTCTCTGACATCAGCAGTCATTGTTGGATTGGCTCTTTTCATTCTAAATGATGTCCAGGCCGACGCAAAGTTGTTAGCCGTAAAGGTGGATACCCTTGTAGATAAAAAGGTTGACAAGGCTGACCATAACAGGGACATGACAAGGGTTGAAAAGGCTCTTGATAACATTAACGGTAAGCTAGATGAATTGCTTAAGAGGCCTCGTTAATGAAGGCCGAACTTATAAGAGTAGCGGGGGGCAAGCACGGCACGTTCGGGGCGTTCGTTTTCGATGGCATACCAGTCTGCGTAACGCTTGAGAACCCATGGCTGGATAATAAGGAAGACATATCCTGCATACCAACAGGAGTGTATGTCTGCAAGCGCATCATATCGCCCAAGTTCGGAGAAACGTTTTGGGTAACCAACGTGCCGGACCGGACGGAGATAGTGTTTCACTGGGGCAATTTACAGAAAGATACTGAGGGCTGCATTATTGTGGGCTCTCAATACGGATTACTCTATTTGCGCCCAGGAGTCCTCGGAAGTAAGGATGCGTTTGAATTGTTCAGGACAAGACTCTCAGGAGTCGATGAGTTTGAATTAACCATCATTAACGCTTACGAAAAGGAGAAGTAATGGAAGACCTGCTACAGATATATGACAAGGTAATATTCCCGATTCTACAGGCCGGAGTCTTGTTAGCGGTAACGCTTGCGCTCCGCTGGATTGGGGCTAAGTACAAGATTAACTTCTCTCAGGCCCAGGAAGACATGGTGAGGCAGTTGGCGCTTGACGCAGTTGCCTTTACCGAAGAGCAGACCTACAAGAACCTTAAGATAGGCATGAAGCTCTCTCCGGGGGGCAAGATGGAGACTGCTCTTGAGTTCGCAAACAAACACGCCCCAAAGCTCGACCCCGACAAGGTGCGAGACTACATAGAGGCCCAGCTTGCGCAGACAAAGGGAGTAGGCGCAACGGGCGAAAGGACGGTAAGATGAAGAAACTTGTACTGCTTGCAATAATACTCGGCCTCGTAGCGTGTGCGCCTGCGGCCACCGTAACGTGGAGTGACGGCACTACGGTTGAGGTAACGGCAAACAAGCGGGGCATGCTGGTGAAGGCAGAGGACGGCAAGGGTAAGAAGGTTGAGGTTGACGACCGGGGGCGTCCTTCTATTGTAGAGGGCATGTTGCAATTATGGACTATAAAAACCATTTCTGATTAAGGAGAATAGTATGAAGAAGTTAGCACTATTAGTTGCCGTGGCTTTTATCATCACGGCTTGCGCGACCGCATGGAAGCCGACAAGCATGGCCTCTTACGAGACGACCGGCATGGTACTGGCCGAAGTCATGGTGACGGGCAAAGTCCTCTGTGATGGGGGCCAGATTAACGAAAGTGACTGCGAAGACCTCAAGAACACCTATAACCAGGCGCGGGACGCCTATATCACAGCCGGAGACGCCCTGATAGCCGTCATAGAGGCCGAGGACGACATAACCCGTGCCGAGGGTACGGAACGGTATCAGCAAGCCCTTATGCACCTTGCAACGTTTATGCCGATACTTCTTGAGCTTGCAGATAACGTCGGCATTGATACAGGGGGTGTGAAATGACTATCCCTCAGGTAAAGAGCTTTGTAATGTTATCCATAATGGCCCTTAACCTTGCGTCCAGGATTGCGGCAATGGCGAAGGGTTTTGTAGAGACTCAGGAGAACATGAAGGGCGCGGACAAGGAAAAGTACATTGAGAAAATACGGGCGGCTCAGAAAAAGCTGCCAAGATGGGAGGACTGATATGAAGAAGTTAATTGTTTTACTGGCTGTCGTAATGCTACTTCTGACAGCGGGATTAGCTAACGCTGCAGGAACGGTAACACAGACACTTACAAAGGTGGGCTCTCACACTCTGCTGTTGACCTTTAGTTGGACGGCGGATGCTTCAGCCGCTACGGTTCCAGTGACGGCAAGCTCGACGGGCCTTGAGGGGTATGTTTACCTCGTAGTGACCAACCCCGGCACTACCGCCCCGACTGACCTTTACGACATAACCCTTACCGATACAGAGAGTGTGGACGTAATGGGCGGCGAGTTGTCCGACAGGAGCACGTCAGCTACCCAGCAGGTGGTTCCGAAAATAGATACTGTGTTCGGGGCCAGATGGGTTGACGGGGTATTAACCATGACCTTGACAAACAACTCCGTAAACAGCGCAACCGGGACCGTGAAGGTCTATATCTTCACAGATGATGAGGCCAGGTTATGAAAAAACTACTGATACTCGTCCTGCTTCTCTCGGCATCACTTGCATGGGCTCATGGGCCTACGTTCACGACAGACGGCGATACTAAAGGCCCGTCCTCGGAGTCCGGTGATAACGCGATAGTCAGATGGGATGGAACCACGGGTAAGCTGATACAGAACTCCACCGCAACCCTTGACGACAGCGGGAATATAGTTGCTAATGCTATTAAGGTTGGGGCTGGAACTGTTGGTTCACCGGGATTCAAATTTAATGATGGCTCTGGATTTTTTCAGCCCGGAGACGGTCAGATAGGGTTGGTAAGTTTTGGAACACACAGGTTTACAATGACAGGTTCAACGCTTGGAAGTGTGTCAGCAATAGGCGGTGGGTTCAGTCGCTTAACATCCACACTTACCAATCCTACACTTTTTCCTCGAATCGGGGATATTGATACTGGAGTAGGTGGACTCGACCCTGATACCATATCCCTCATAGCCGGTAGTGTGGAGGGTGTCAGGGTTACCAAGACTGGTGGTAATGCGGTTATAACCTTCCCCGATGGTTACACCAGACACCGCGATATTTTACCGGGTGCTACTACAGGCAACCCAACAACTGCGCCCAGCCCGGTACAAATAGATACGTTTGTTGGCTTGGCGTTTGATGCAGATGCAGAAAAGAGCCACTTCGTATTTGAGGTTGCAAACGATTGGGATAACGTTTCTGACCACACACTCGTAGTACACTGGATACCGGAGGCGGGAGCAGCACTTACCGACGGACAGACGGTTATCTGGGAAGCCATCTATCGTTCAATCGGACATGGAGGGGAGGCCACAGACACTGGTACTGCGGTCACTACAACAGCAACCTACACACAGAGCGGGGCGGGTGTCAATAAAGAAAGCATCGATACAAGCATTACCATAGATTTCGATAATGCCGACCAGCCCCTTACCGCGGGGGATATGGTAGCCATTGAATTTAGCAGAGACATGACTGGTGATACTTACGGAAGCGATGCAGCAGTTGTTCTGTGGGAAATAGAGCATAACGCAACTGGAATGCCGGAACACTAAGAAACCGACTCCGTGGGGCTTATCGCCCTACGGAGCTTTTCTTATATAGCCGGGGGAGACGCATAACACAAGCCCTGAGAAGTCTTGAAGTGAGCAAAGGGGTTTTCTCATTATCTTTTTGTGCTCTCGGGCATGGTTTACCTCGTGTCCGAATACCTCGTTGTCGAAAGCCTCTCCGTATCCAATCGGAGTGTAGACGGTATTGGTTCTGGGCTTATAGCAGCCGATACCCCCTGAAACCTTGCATAACTCCTTTATCGTCGCGGGGTCGCCGGTCACGAGGTTGAAGGTGACGACCTGGCTCTCGGACCATCGCTCACCCGTTGCACACGCTGAGAGAATAAGCGCCACCAGAATTAGACCCGCCAATAACAGTATCTTTTTCATTACTTGCCTCCTTTAGTTACGTTTAAGCTATGAATCGTAACTTACTGAGATATAGTTATGATTTCAGTAACTAACGACCTCTTTAATTACTAATTAGCTACCAATACGTACTAATTTAGTAGTTGGGGAGTGGGGCTACTGGTTTCATTAGCCTCACCCCACTCCCCGGTGGGCTCGGGTGAGACAATAAAAACCCATTCAAAGGGAATCACCCGAACCCGTTGGCGGAGGCAGGTCTCGAACCCGCGACCGATGAACAACCCTCTACCGACTGAGCTACTCCGCCTGTTCACTACTTGTTCTCGCGTTTATACTGACTGCACCAGGGCCGGGCGTCGTGCCGGTCCTCAAGCACCGCTATCTGGTGAGGCTTTAGAATCTCGGTCACCGAGAAGTCGGCAGCGCCTTTTGTATAGTCGTCGTTCATGACGGCTCTTACGAAGATTGGGTCAATGTTATGTTTGTTTGAATATTTCATGCTCTCCTTACATGCCCTGCTTATTGGAATGCCTGGGGGCCGACGTCTCGTCTATCTTAACCCCCGGCATCTTCACTTTGGCCTTAGCCAGTGTCTTGATTCTCCCCATGTCCCACTTTATCACAGAGACCGGCACGGTCCCGGCCACAATCGCCGCGATAAGGGCTTTCGGGTCTACAACCTCTACCGTCACGGTCTTGACCATGTGCATGCCGTCAAACTTCGTTTCCTGCAAATCCGCCTCGACCGGGGCCGAGGGTTCCTCAGCGACCGTCTCCTGGGCCTGGATGGCCTCGACCTTGTTACCCAACTTGCCATTGAGCACCGCTATCAGGGCGCGGGTGGCCTCGACCTTAAGCGCAGACGTGTCTTTGTCATTCATAAAGCTCTCAAGTTTGGCAATCTGGTCGGTTAAGCTGTCCGTCTGCCTTATAAGGGCCTTTATCCCTACCTGTGCGGCCCTCAGCTCGTCGTCATGCTCCTTACGGGCCTTCGCCTCTGCCTCTGCCTGTATACGGCGGTTCTCGGCCTCCACGGCCATCATGTGAGCGCTTATCTTGCCGTTTACAATCTTCTCGGCCTCTATGGGGTAGAATCTGAACTTCTTACGGGTTGCGGTTGACAGCTTGTGGGCAATGTTCGCGGCCTCACATATGGGGTCGAATTCCTCCCTTATCTGGCTGTCTATGTCACGACAGCCCTGAATGTAAGCCTGCCCCTTAATCACTCCCTCTGCGTTTTTGATTACAAGAGCCTCTGCCCCTGCAATCATTGAAGATGTTTTTTCCTTGAATACTGCTACTGCCAGGTTTTCCATTCTCTCTCCTTAGAAAGGTTGAACGCCAGAGGTTACCGGGGGCGCTGCTGCTGGCGCTGCATCCGCCTTGTCCTCGCGACCGCCCAGAAACTTAATCGTATTCGCCACTATCTCCACCTTGCTGCGCTTCTGCCCGTCCGTCTCCCAGGTGCGCTCCTGCAACTTGCCCTCTGCCAGGATTGGGCGACCCTTAAAAAGGTACTGGTTGCAAGCTTCGGCCTGGTTGCCAAACACCACGACGTCGATGAAAAGGGTTTCCTCTTTCCACTCGTCGTCTTTCTTGTACTTGCTTGACACCGCGATACGCATGTTAGTGACCGGAGTACCGGATGCTAAGTACCTCAGTTCCGGGTCCTTGCAAAGGTTGCCGACCATGATTACTTTGTTGAACATTTAGTCTCTCCTTTGGGCTTTTCGCCCTCATACCAAAGACAGCTACCGATTACGAGTCCCGCCAGTATGCCGGATGCTAACGTGTAAATAATCACCAGCACAACAACCCATAGCTTTACAGCAACCCATTCCATTAAAACGGCTCCAAGTCAGGCGGAACCGGTTCCGGCGGCGGCTGGTTAGTAAAGTCTGCCTTCATGCGCTCCTTAACGGCGGTTATCGTCTTGATATGGTCTTCCGTCAGCGTGTTGATTTCGGGACTGTGCTTGACCCACCAGTTGTTAAGGTAGACGAAGTTTTTTACCTCGTTAAGGGCGACGCCCAACTCAACAAGCTTCGTGGCGCTGGCCTCCGGGGTTAGCTTCTCGACTGCCGGGGCCGGTGGCGGAGCCTGGGCCTGAGCAGGGGGCTGGGTCTGAGTCTTAGCTTTCTGCTTTGAATCGACAAGACCCTTGAACACCGTATGACCGATACCAAGAATTGAAGCGCACTTAGTCAGCCCATCGGTAACGGCAGACTTACGAGCGTCGTTAACGTTTTCCTTAATGACCCTCTTGCCCCCGGACTGAGAGAACGATACCTCGTTCCCGCTTGAGTCCTTAACTGTGAGGGTCACCATTGTGAGGACTTCAGCCCCCGAGACTTCCCATGGGGTGAAGGTGTATGTCCATCCCCCAATTCCGAATACGTCGGTAAGGCGCTCCAAAACGTAAGCCGCCTTTATGGAGGTAAGCTCGAACCCCCTTGAGTTATCTGACGAGATAGCCTCAGGTGGAAAGTCGGCCTTTAAAAGCTTGACCTGTTCAGGGGTGAGTTTAAGACCTGATTTTTTAGTCTCTGCCATTGTCTATCTCCAAGTCCCTTGAGCCCTCGGTTGCATCTTCTTCCTCGAAGTAGCCGGGGCAAATTTCGTTCGTCAGTCTGTTGGAAATCGAATGAGCTTTTCTGAGGAAGTTCATTGCTATCGTAGCGTTGCCCTCAGAAAGAACAAGATAGCGATTGTTCTCGTAAACCATGTTTTCTTTCTCGCGCTTCTTGGCCCATACGGAGCTGATTACCTCGTTTATAACGTCGGCAATCTTGGCCCTGTCGATTCTGTTTGCTTTGTACCTTGTTAGGAGAGTCTCGTAGGATGTTTTTTCTTTTTTGATAAGTTCAAGCTCTTCCTTCAGCTTTTTGAAGTGCTCGGATGAGTGAACCTTTTTGGCTGTAACAGTAAGGCAGATGTCAGCAACAGTCTCTTTGAGATATTCGTGGTCAGTGCCCGACTGGTAATCCCAATCTGTCTGTACGACGTGGAGGCCGTTGATAAGCTCCACAACAGACTTAGCCTCTTCCTCTGATACAAAAGAGAAATCGCCCACTGAATATATGGTCATGTCGTGTGGGGGAGTCACCCACTCTTTAAGCACTGGACGCTCCAAGAGCTTGACTCCCTTCTCGGCGCACCCAAAGTCTACCATTAGTGTTACTTGCTCGTCAGAAAGCTCAAGCACTTCCTCTTCTGTCAGTTCTTCGATTTTTTTCATTGACATTCTCCTTGTCTCTTTAAAAGGTTGTCCCTCGTCCCGGTCCTGGTGAAGCGCGAGGTCGTCCCGTATCTCCTGAGCCTCGTCTTCACGCTCTTCCTCTGAGCGGTCGTTTATCTCGTGCTTGTCGGTCATTGCGCCCCCTTAACCGTAACGATGTCAACCCAATCGCAACCCTTGACGGTACACTCTAATTTAGCGACACCGTAGAGGACAGATACGCGAAGGTCGCCGCCGCAGTCTGGGCAAACTGTATGTCGTTTCATGCCGGGCCTACTTCCATTCCAAGCTTGTGGGCTATCATGTAGCAATCCCAGCAACTTGACCCGTCGGCCATCTGATGCTCAAGTACTACCTTGAAACGCTTCAAGGTGTTTTGCCCACCAGTAGCGTATCTGAAATGCTTGCGCTCCTTCTTGGTGAGTTTGGCTTGCCACTTAGCCATGATGATTCTCCTTTATAAAGGGAGACCTCAGACGACCGCAGTTTTCGCGTGGCGACGAACAGAGTGTCGGCCGTCTGAGGTTCCCAACTTGAAGGTTTTTTTGATGGTCGCCACGCTCCATACCTGAATCTTATTCCAGGCTGATACCCTTTGTCAAGATAAAAATGACATGCCTGAAAAAAACCTTGACAAACCCATTCAGGTTGTGCTTATAATCGGATATGGCGACGATTCCCGATACCCAACTCACCGCGTGGCAGGCTATTCAATCCAAGTTGCCGGAGTGCCGGCGTCGCGTCCTTTACTGCATCGATGTCAATCATGGCATTCCCTTATGGGCCGTCTGTATGTACCTGAGGTTGCCAGTAAACCAGGTCTCGGGCCGAATCACCGAGCTCAGAAAAGAAGGCCTTATAAAGGATAGCGGGAAGAGATTAAAAAACCCATCGTCGGGCAAGGCCGCGATTGTTTGGGTCGCGGTGAAACCGGGCGAGACCATGGAGCTGCTTAAATGATTAAGCTGAAGGTTATGAACCAGCACGGTAAAGAAATCGGGACCGAGTGGGTTGACGAAAAGGATGGAAGATGGAAGAACAATTGCAAGTGGGCCAGCACCCCCGATGGCGTAGTTCCCTTTAACGGAACCCGCCTCCAATACACAAACCACGATGCCAACTGCGCTGAGTGTGGGGGTAAGGGTAAGATACAGTGTTCATATCCCACATGCGAAACGTCAATGCCTAAGATACCCTGTCCTCACGAATCCAAATGCGACACACTCACGTCTGGTAAGTATCCCTGCCCCGCCTGCTCCGGCACTGGCAAGATTGAAGTGTACGAGGGTGATGATGTTGAATACGATTTATTGGGAATGTTCCTAGGTGGAATCAGGTCTAGAAAATACATCGGCAAGGTAGAAATCCAAAAGGGAGCTTTCGTTATACATACTCCCGATGCAGAGGAATTTGAATCAATAACCCTTCATATAAAAGACATTGACGAAGATGGAGAGATACGCTGGACTACAGGCTGGACGGCAATGCAGCACAGCGGGTCAGACGATTGGATAGCTAAAAACTTTAAAGTCATTAAGGGGAAGTAGGATATGAACACAATAATAAGATGCGAATGTCTTGACTGTGAGAGCAATAAGGATGGTTCATGCGAGGAAGAATGCGGAATAACTATAGGCAGCGACGGTGCTTGCGAAGAGTATTTTGAGGGCAAACAATGACCACCACCGAAACAATAACCGCAATCCGAGCCGCCCTAGCCGAGATACGCTATCTTGCGGCGGCGGGGATTGAGCTGAAGGAGAAGGGATAATGGATTGTAGCTGCTTTTATAAGAAAGAAGGTGGGATGTGTTTTAATCCTAAGGGCTGTCACTTCACCACACAAATACAGCACCGCGATGAGGTCATACATAGGAGTGAGATAGAAACAAGAGGCCTGAAGTCTCGAATACAAGATTTAGGGGGCGACCTTGCGGTCACTGAAGCTGCAGAGACCAAGCTGATAAAAGAGGTTGCCAAACTCACCGCCGAACAGGAGGTAAACGATGGAGCCGGGGCCGAACAGGTGAGGGTGATTGACAGGCTCACAGGCGAGGTCGAAGAACTGAGCCAGCGCGTCTGCGATCTCACCGACGAGCGTGATACGGCAATGCTTGACATCGGGTTCTTTTCTAAGCAGACGGACAGGGTTGTAGCCGAGAGAGATAGGGCTATAGTCGAAATAACCAAGTATGCAAGGGAGTGCGGGGGGCTCCAAGAGCAGGTGAGGGCGCTGCTGGATGGGATAGGGGGGCTGGGCGGGCTTGATGTCCTTGACAATAGCTATCAGATGTTGGTCGATAAGGATAGACTCAATGCGCTCAAGGCCCTTGCCGAGAGGTTGAAGCCATGATAGAGCCAATCAATACCACCGATGATTTTTACTGCTCTCTATGCGACGACAAGGGTTGGATATGTGAAGATGATAGTAACTGCGATGAACTATGCTGGGGCGGTTCTGACTGTTTCAAGGCTTGCGACAGCCATTACGCTTGCCCAGAATGTGGAGGTGGAGAATGAGAGCACTAACCGAGAAGCTTAAAGCGAAAGGGTTTAATAACATTAAGGTTCCATCGGAATTTTACGGAACCCTGACTCAGGCGCAATTAATGCGAAGGGTTGACGACTTGAGGACCGAGCTATTAAACATCTGCCAGTCCAGGGGATACGACACCCACAGCATTATCGCCTTTAAGTGCATACCCACGGTTGAGGGACAAAACGAAGCACTGAAGAAGTTTGCGGGTAATCTGAAATGAGCAAATACGGCTCCGAATCCCTCTTACTCGAACTCGGCCTAACCTTTGTAATCATGGCCCTGTTTGCAGCACTACTGTTTGACACCGAGATTGTAAACGCTGTGCTGGGGGTGTTTAAATGAAATCCCATCCCAACTGTTATATATTTGAGAAGCCCTGCGAGTATGCAGACGATGAGGACGGATGCCAAGCCGTGTTTATAGAACAGTGTCCTTATGACCCTAAACCCTTTACAGTGGAGGGCCACTAATGAACATAGTTGAAAGCAAGTTCAAGAACCCGGACAAGTACATTGAGAGGTTGAAGACGCAGATAACAGACTTGAGGTGGACGGTTAATGCGCTACACAAGGGCAGTAAGATTAATGCGGGGTCTTTTTTTCTTAATTGGGATAACAACGAGGCAGTCAATATGGAATACGTAAAGGGCCAGCAGTTATCCCTTGGTGACACTCTCATAATACGCGCTGAAGTAGAGGGCATAGAAATGTATATCGCAGATGAAATCCCTTACGCTAGGGTCAAGTACTGCGAGCATTTAGTCGATTTAATAAAGGCCACTAAATGAGTAAGCAAATCGTCTGGTGTGATACCCACGGTCAACAGAAGCAGGTCGAAGCCTGCCACGCCAACTGCCCCGGCGCGAGCAAGTGTCCCGCATTAAAGGCGGTCATTAAGGACGTGACTACTGAGAGGTTTCAGACGGTGAATATAACTGAGGGGAGGAAATAGGGTGTCAATAAAGAAAAGGCCCCGAAGCCGTAAACCTTGTCGAGAGGCGAGCTTCAGGGCCGTGGTGTCCCACCCAATAAGTAAGTGTAGCATTACCATTAATTTAATTCAAGGTGAGGTCACCTAAAATGCAAACCAGATGGGAGTCATTAATAGAGGGATGCCTGAACACCGCATCCGGGTTTATCATCGCATGGATATTGACCCTTACCGTACTCCCCCTATTCGGCTATCAGGTATCGGTAGGTAAGGGATTCTGGATAACCGTCATATTCACCGTGGTATCTGTTATCAGGAACTATGTATGGCGGCGGTATTTTAACGGGAAGTTGAAAAGGAGGGTTAAGTGATAGAAGCTCCTCTAAACTTTCGGACATACACATGTGACGTATGCGGCACGGTAGCACCGTGGGGGCCGACATGGAGATATTACGGTTCACTTAAAGAGCTTGAGGATTACGGGCTGGCAGGTATATTTATAGCATGTTCAGATAAATGCAGGCAGTCTAACTCCCCCGCCATTATGCGTAAAATATTAAAGTACAGAAAAGGCTAGAAGTGAAATGCTAGAATGCTCGGACTGCATCTACGATAACCCATGGCCCCAGGACTGCGATAAGGGCTGGCAGATGATACACCCCGCAGAGGACTGCATACATTTTAAGAGGAAGAAAGGGAGTGCTAAGTAGATGGCGATTGAATTAAGCAACTGTAACCTGTGCGGCGGTGAGGTATTTGTTTGGATAAGTGCTGGCGGCGCAAATAATGAGAGCCGTACATTTGCTGTTACATGCAGTAAGTGCAAAAATACAGTTGATAATCTAGGGGTTGGGCGCGCAAAAAGAGACGCTATCAGAGAATGGAACCGATACGTAAAGAAAGCTAAAGGCTAGAGGCGCGTATTAACCAGACGAGAAAGGAGGCCGACATGCACTAGGGATTAAAACCCCGCGACAGATGGGAGTCTATATGTCGAATCGGGGGTCGGCGGGATGAAGGCACTCTCCGGCCCCTGCTTGGAGGTATTGACAATGGCAACTAAAATAAACTGGTGTGACGAAACATTGAACCCTCAAGGCTGGGGCTGCTGGGGACCGGGCGGTACTCCTGATAATCCAAGGGTGTGTCCGGGCTGCTATGCCGAGCGCATATCCCACGGTCCTTATGGCAAGTGCCCGGAGTGCCGCGAGTTTAAGCCGCATTGGCACCCTGAGAGGCTTGAACAGCCCTGTAAGTGGCAGAGCCCCCGTTCTATCTTCTGGCAAGATATGGGCGACCTCTGGCATCCCTACACCCCGGCCTGGCAGATAAGAGCTGTGCTGAACGCGGCTGAGGCCACGCCCCGGCATACTCACCTTTTCCTGACCAAGAACCCCATGCAATACCTTAACTATATCAAGCAACTCAAAAAGATAAACTGTTTTTGCGGTGTTACCATAAGAAAGCAGTCCGAAATAAAGGGTAAAATGCATACGATAACTACGCTCTCTTCATTCGGAATCAAGGTCTTTATTTCTTATGAGCCTGCCCTTGGACCTGTGGATTTAAGCAGCTTTATTGTTTCTCGAACCAATCTTAATGTGGCTGGGCCAGACGATGTAATTGAACTAAAAAAACCCATACACGGAGTTATCATGGGCGGCATGACTGGGGCCGGAGCCGACCCCATGCACCCTTATTGGGCGCTCAAGGTGAGGGACGACTGCGCTGTATCTGGAATACCATTCATGTTTAAGCAGTGGGGCGAGTGGTTGCATCAAAGCCAATTCCCCAATGGTGCATCGTTTAAAAAGCTGCCGAATGGGAATTATGCAGTTTGTGAATTGGTTGTCAAAGGTGGGCTTACTTCTAAAAATCAGCAAGTCCATGAATGGCCTGATGAGACAATATCTGTGCATATTGGCCGCGCTAAAGCCGGCCGACTGCTGGACGGCAGAACGCACGATGCGCTGCCCTGGACGGTGAAATGAATGAACTATCACTTTTTACAGGAGCCGGTGGCGGATTACTCGGAAGCCACTTGCTCGACTGGCGAACGGTAGGCTATGTCGAGTTCAACGAATACAGGCAGCGGGTCCTCGCCCAGCGAATCAGCGAAGGACACCTTGACCAAGCCCCAATCTTCAGCGATGTCCGAGCATTCATTAGTGAAGGCTACGCCGACGCATATAAGGGCCTGGTTGACGTCGTTACGGCCGGTTTCCCGTGCTCGCCATTTTCAGTCGCAGGCCGCCAACTCGGAGAAGACGACCCGCGCAATATGTGGCCCAGCACAATCGAGGTCATTCGCAGAGTACGACCCCGATGGGCGCTGCTGGAGAACGTCCCAGGTCTCCTTGCTAACGCTTACATTCAGCAAATATTCGGAAACCTGGCCGAGGCAGGGTACGATGCGAGCTGGGATTGCTTATCCGCTGCCGATGTCGGCGCAGCGCACCTACGCAAAAGGCTCTGGATTGTGGCTCACCCCGAGAGCCAACGAGCCCTGCGAGGACCCTGCTAAATTTGTAAAGCGCATGGGCGACAGGGGAGAGCACTGTCATGGCTCTTTATCTTCACAGGTTAAATTCCCAACGCCTCGAACCTCAGACTCTAATGGACCAGGCGTGCATGGACAAGGCGGCATGGACTTAAGAACAGCGGTTGAAAAACTCCCGGCTCCGCAGTCCGGCCAACTTAACCCCGCATGGGTAGAGTGGCTGATGGGCTTTCCAAAAGGCTGGTCTTCCTTAGAGCCCCTTGACGAGCTTATATGGTCGGACTGGACGCAAGACCCTGCCGACCTGGACCCGGAGCATCCTCTTTATATCCCGCGCGTAGTGACGGTAAAGGTGCCCGACCGAGCCAAGAGGCTGGCGGCCCTGGGCGACGGGCAGGTGCCGCAGTGCATGGCCGCTGCGGTAAAACACCTTGATTTTTAAGTAAGGACGGTTTAAGATACGGTTATGGGAATGCTGAATACGAATATCAAGAAAGCTGGGGGCGCACCCGCGTTGCGGCATTCCCATGTTGCAACCGCGCCCCCGGCCCCAATATATATGGAGTGCTCATGGCGCAAGCTCACGGCGGCAGACATCGAAATAGCCGTTATGGAGTACCTGGGCATACGCGCAAACCTCATCGTGCCTAATGTCCATTGGGGTCTTTTTCTTCACGAATGCGACCTTCTCGTAATAACTAAGGCCGGGTATGCGTGGGAGATAGAAATTAAGGTCAGCAAGGCCGACCTGATAGCCGATAAGAAAAAAGAGCATGGACACATGAGCGCCAGGATTAAAAGCCTTTACTTCGCCATGCCAGAGGAAATGGAACCCTACATAGAGCATGTACCCGAGAGGGCTGGCATTATCTTAGTGAAAAGACATAATCCAGAGAGTAGGTCTTATCTTTATTGCCGAACGATTAGAAGACCGGCCAATTATAAGGGATACAAGTTTTCGATTCAGGAACGCTACGAGGTCGCGAGACTCGGGGCCATGCGGATACTGGGGCTCAAGAAAAAACTAAGGAAGGCCGCGTCTTGAGATACCGCAAGATAAGTTGCTCCATCTGGAACGACGATAAGTTCCCGTTCGCGTCCGATGATTGCCAGATAGTTATTTTCCACCTTTTAAGCACTCCGCTATCAACTCCGTTTGGGCTCTACAAAGCCTCTGTCGCGGCCCTGGCTGAAGAGAAGCGATGGACCAAGGGTAGATACGCCTCTGCGCTCAATGAAGCCATTAAAACGGACTTCGTTAAATACGACGCCAAGCACCATGTCATTTACATACCAAATTTCCTAAGATATAACCCCCCTCACAACCCGAACGTTTTAAGGTCGTGGAGTGAGCCCTTCAAGGAGATACCAAGCAGTAGCCTAAAAGATGAGTTCTTTCAAGCACTTGTAGCTCGTATAGAAAGCTACTCCGAAGCCTTTAGGGAAGCCTTTAGTAAAGCATTCCGGCATCATTACCGAAACAACCCTGTTCCTGTTCCTGTAACTGGTACTGAAGAGGTCTTTAAAGAAGATAAGATTTTATACCTTAACGAGTTCTCTGACGTGTTCCAGGTATCGGACAATTTTAGCGCAGCCTGGACCGAGTGGATAGCGCACCGTAAGGACATTAAGAAGCCCTTGACCGAGCGTAGCGCCAAGATGCAGGCCAAGCGCCTATCGGAGTTATCCATTACGGAAGCCGTGGCGACTATTGAGAAATCAATTGAGTGTGGATGGACGGGATTATTTTCTAAAGAGAAGGTTGTCCAGAAATTATCGGCTGCAGGACAGGCTGCGGCTGCGGCGTGTGAGAAGGTGTTTGGGGGTGACGATGCTTAACCGCCAGTCATTCTCAGTCGGCTTCACCGGACTCTGTGAGGTCTACAACCGCAAACCGTCCGAGACCCTCACCCTCACCTATTATGAGGTTTTAAAAACAATGACCGACGACGACTTTACCCGCGCGGTCTCCACGATACTCGAAACCAGGCGCTTTACCAACCTGCCGACACCCGCCGAGATACTACAGGCGATTACAGGCGATGCGTCGGACAGAGCCTTACTGGCGTTTGAGAAGGTCGTCTACGCTCGGAAGAACATCGGACATTACCGAACCGTTGCATTCGACGACCCTGTTATTCACGCCGTGATTGATTATCTGGGGGGCTGGGTCGCTATCTGCGAAATGGCTGCCGAGGATTGGAGGTTCGCTCGTAAAGACTTCGTGGAGTTCTATAAGGCCAAGGGTAAGGTGGGAGCGAATAAGGGCCGCTACGGACTGCTGGTGGGCTACGAGGGCGAAACTAAGCGGTTTATGGCGGTAGGAGATAAGGCGAAGATACGGGCGATGCTTGAGACGGTGAAATTGATTGAGGATAAAAAGGAGACGACATCATGAAAATCAGACTGTTCGGCTACAAGCTCCACATAAACCTGACCGCACCCGGCGAGTTCGGGTACCTCTTCCGGTCGAGACAGAGGAAGCTGGTGGACTGGCTTATTGTAATGGCGGCCCCGCTTAATGAGGGAATTGCCAATATCGGCTGGAACCCGAAACAGAGACCGGGATACCAGACACCTGAAGAGATAGCCGCGATACTTGCCAAGAAGATAGCTGAAGCCGAGTTTGAGGCTTACATGGAAGAGTCGGCCCGAAACCTGGCAGACGCGATTGCTAAGAGAAGGGCTCAGGGTGAAGCAGCATTAGACCAGGTAACCCCCGGCAGGCCGACCGAGAAGGACGCGCCGCGCAACCCCCGGACCATTGCAAACCATCCGCCCGTAGATGGAGCCTTTAAGAACCAGCAGCCCCAGAACATGAGCGCCCCCCGGGACCGCATGACCGACGCTGAGTTAGGGGCCGCAAGGACAGGCTTAGAGAAGGCAGCGCAGCACGGCTCCGGCGAGACAACGACCGAAGCGAAGTTCAAGCGCGAGAAGTCGAACGGTGGCGATGCAGAGGACGAGTCATGAGATTAAATTCAAAGGATACGAGGGCAAAGTACGCGCTGAAGGCGGTGAGGTCATGAGCGTTAATTGGAAAGAGCCAATACAGACGCGGGACGGGTGCAAGGCGGAGTTTGTGAAGGAGTTAAAAATGGACTCAACTTTTTCAATGCTATGCATCGTAGAGGACCATAGCGGACTTGACGCTGTTAGATACCTCTCTAAGCAGGGCAAAGTCCACATGGGTGCACAATCACGCCACGACATCATCAACGTGCCGGAAGAGCCGAAGTGGTTTTGGATGCTTGTATTTCCGCCTTGGTCAACCTCATCAATAACTTTCGTATCTCGTGAGGCGGCAGAGACAGAGGCATCTAAATACACCCTGCAAAATCCATTAATAGCAAGAGTACCCAAAAACGATGTAGCTGCCAAAATAATGGCTGACTTCGAGGCTAACCATTGACCACCACCCTCAAGACCTTCACCTGTCTAAAGCTCCGATGCAAGGGCGTGTCATACGGCTTTTGCATTAAAAGGCAGGATGCCAAGAGCAAGGCATGGAGCAGTAAGGTTGAAGGCAAGAAGAGCTGTGCGAAGCATGCCGAGTGCCAGGACTGCGACCAGGGGAAGAGGATACGAGCGGCGCATGAAAGGAGCGAGTCATGAAAATTGATATTACCAAGACAATCGAAGTGCCGGACATCGAGGACTGTTCAGGCGGCAAGAATGGTACTCCATGTGAGTACCTATACCAGGGGCCATTTACAAACCAGTGCCGTAAATTCAGGGCCACCTTAAAGGATTGGTTCATAGAAAGTGAACTCTCAATCAAGCCTTGCCCTATTTGCATGGAGGCCAGGAAGATAGCCAATGAAAAGGGGTAAGCCTTTAAAGAAAACCAGCCCGAGCCCCCGGCGCAAGGAAGAACTGAAGGCCGATGGGCTATGGAGCGAGTGCGTCAAGGTCCGGGACAACTTTACCTGCCAGTGGCCGGGATGCCCCGCACTAGGCGCAGAGCTTAACAGTTGCCATGTCTTCACCCGGAGCATTAAGCACATGCGGCATTTACTGGCCAATGGCATCTGTCTATGTGAGTACTGCCACGATTGGTCACACTTAAACGTAAAGGCGTTCAGAGATTGGTTAATGGGCTGGATGGGCAAGAAGAGGTTTGAAGCCCTGAAGCTGTCGGCCGGGATAACACAGAAACCAGACTATGCCATGTCGATAGTTGCGTTGAAGGCGTGGCTAAAGGAGAATAAGTCATGAAGAACATTCCATGGAAGGGGCCCGCGAGGTTAGCGTTCGGTTTGGGAGTGGCATATGTCGCAGTAGGCATGCAGTCCTCTGCTTATCTGCTGGCTATTATTGGCATCGTGTTTATAGCTGTAGGAGCATTAGGCTGGTCCGACACAGAAAGAAAGCCGAGAATACCCTGCGTATGCGGCAGGACACTCTCTTATTCAATGACCGTGCCTTACGCATTGGTTCCGTGCTTTGAATGCGAATCACGCCACAGGAAGTTGTCCCGAGCAGAGGGCTGGGCTGCCGGTAAAGACGTTGGTTATCTTGCAGGACACAATAAGGGCCACGAAGCTGGCTACCATGAGGGACTGAAGGATGCCTAAAACCAAGGTACTAAAAGTACCCGTCAGCTTAACCAAGCGCGTGGGCGACGGGCCATGTGGTGAAATGCGGTATCAAATCGAAATCCCTGACGAGTACGAGCGCCGGGGGATGGAGCTTGACATGCACAGAAGGGGCGGCTACTTTATCCTGGTGGGCCCGTATGACAACGTGGAGAAAATTAAGAAGGATTTGAAATGACAGGTATTCAAGGATAACAACAATGAAAATACTTGAGGGCGAGAGCCTCTATCTTCTCATCTTAAAAGCAAAGGAACGCTTCCGAGAAGCACTCGGAGCAGTCATAATAAGCCGAGAACAGGCCATTACATACGGAAGATACATGGACGAACTCAAGAAGGCGGGACGGGACGAAGAGCTTGTCTGGGTCCCAGGCGATACTGCGATGGCCCAAAACTACGCAATCGACGTGAGGGCTGACGCAGCAGTGCAGGCAGGGAGCACCAGGATTGCCCCGGTAGCGAAGTTTTCAGCGATTAAGGGCATACCACTGTTTCTGAGAGACGTGGAAATGCCGCCCGTCCTGCTGGTGAAGGGAATAGGGACGCTGGTGTGGGAGCCGGACGATAACACGATGCCTGGAGGTGAGGCGTGAAAGGAACGCTTGATATAACGATACACCCTGGCATTGGCAATGAGTGGGTGTATTCATGGGCAATCAACTTGCCACTGGACGTGACTGTCAACACACGCAGATATTACAAGGGCAAATACAATGCCGAACGTGCGGGGCGGAAATGGGCCAAGAAGCACGGCATCGAAATAACGAGGGTCGAGAGGTCTGCATGAGCCTTCTAAGAGACATGGAAGCAGGACATCTTAAAGTCAACACCGTTTTTGTCGGACGAAGGCTAGACGGTGATTACGAGATAGGCGACAAAGAGTCCGATTGGTATTGGGGCCGAGACTGCGTATCCGTAAGACATGGATTCTGGGGAAAAGGTCACCCGACATTCAATGCGTTTCATTGGGAGAGTTTGACGGGTATCAGGCTTGAGCCGGGAGGCGTGACTAAAGTTGTGATAACCAAGACCGAGAAAGGGTTCAGGTTCGAGAGAGATTATGCTTGAGATAAGAGACGCATTGTTTAGAGTGGCAAACCAAATTAAATGCTGCCATATGGCTGAAGCATACCCCGGAACCCATGAGGACTGCAATAATTGCATACTACAAATAATCGTATATGACGGATATTGCCTTGCAAGTGGAGTCCTGGCAAACAACCTGAAAGACAGGACAATAACCTTTGACAGTGGCCCTCAAGTATTCGGCACGATAAAGGAGCCCGATGCCTGAAGAGGGAACCATCATAACGGCCGACGACATAATGAGAGCATACAATCTCATTAATGAAATGACCAAAATACATATACCTAAATATACATGCGAGTCATGTCAGAACTTAACCGAGATTATGTTTGGTATGGCGTGGGGTCTTTGTTTATGCTCTCGGTGTTTCATCGAACAATGGGAAAAACTATGCAAAAGGACACCCCGATGCCTGAAGAGAAAGTCTTATTAGCAGAGCTTCTTGCAATATTGAGTAAGCACAACACGACCGTAGTTTGGGGATTGCGCCGTCTGACTAGAGGTAAGAAGACCGTCCCGGAAATAACTGCAGACACGGCTGAAGAGATAGTCGAGTTGTTCAGAGAGCACGAGTCCAGAAAAGTAATAATCGACGGGGTAAACTAAGGAGAAGTCATGCCAATAAGAATTGATGTCAATGGAGGTCTAGTCCCGATTCTGGCTTGGACTGATTCAGTCGAGCAGAACGCAATAGAGCAGGCAGAGGCTATTGTGAGGAAACTGCCCCTGCATAAACACCTTGCCTTAATGCCGGACGTTCACATGGGCTACGGAATGCCTATCGGTGGAGTCATGCCCCTTATTGGCGGCATATCTCCGATGGCGGTTGGCTATGACATCGGGTGTGGCATGCTGGCAATACAGACGAACCTGACAGCCATAGATATAGAGGTTCAGAAGGAAATTTACGGCGAGATTCGCAAGAAGATACCCGTTGGTTTCAACAAGAAAGATGAGGACACTCCCTGGCAAGGCTTCGGCGATGCGCCGCAACTCAAGCCCGTACTGAGCGAGCTTCCGAAAGCGAGACAGCAGCTGGGTACTTTGGGTGGTGGCAATCACTTCATCGAGTTTCAGAAAGGCTCGGATGGTTACATATGGGTGATGCTCCACAGCGGCAGCCGACATCTGGGCCACGAGATAGCCTCGTTCTATCACAAGATAGCCAAGTCGGACGGAGTGGTGAAGGTTGATTCCTTGCCTTATTTCCAGATAGGCACCGAGAATGCTGACGAGTACGAAGCTGCAATGAAGTTCGCACTTGCCTTTGCACTGGAAAACAGAAACGTTATGAGCGACATCATCATGAATATACTGGATGGCTACTTGGGGGCCGAGTGGTTACACAGAATCAACATACACCACAACTACGCTGTCCGGGAAAAACACTTCGGAGAGGACGTTATTATTCACCGTAAAGGCGCGACTCTTGCCACCCAGGGCTCTGCAGGGATAATCCCCGGCTCTCAGGGAACTAAGTCTTACATCGTGAGGGGGCGCGGCAACGCCGACAGTTTCAATAGTTGCTCTCATGGAAGCGGTAGGGTCATGTCTCGGACCAAGGCCAAGAAGACGCTAACCAAAGAGCAGGTGATTGAGGCCATGGGCGGCTTGTTGTGGGATGCTGACAGGAGTTCCCTTGACGAAGCCCCCCAGGCATACAAGGACATAGCAGAGGTCATGCATAACCAGAGCGACTTGGTGGACGTCGAAGTCGAACTCACTCCGTACCAGATAGCGGCAATTAAAGGCTAGAAAGGAGAAGTCATGTTCGAAAAAGAAAAGAGGCTAGCGGCATTAGAGAAGGCAGAGGGCTTGTTTCAGTTAAACATGAGCGAGGCCCTGGGAAGGATTAGTGTATTACAGTCAGAGGTCAATGAACTGCAGCGCAACGCAAACCTGCCAGAGGGCAACCGCAAGGTTATACAGGCCATACTTGACCACCTGGGCCTGTCGGTCCGGGAAGTGCCGGCCAAGGACAAGACGCTTGAGGTCTTCAAGCCTGAGATTGAGGCGGAGCCCGAGAAGGTGATTTCCGAGGACTCCAAGGCGTGGCTATTGGAGAAAGTTTGCAAGAGGTGCGACCCTGGCGTTAGTTGCGATGGTTGCGGAGTCAGCAGGGCCAGAGAGAGTTTGAAATGAGAATGGAAGAGAGAACCCAGCTATGGGACAAGGCGGTAAAGGATGCTCAGAAGATACTGGCCGGGGACCGGGACGTCAAGAGCGTGAAGATAACGTGGAAGACGTACCGGGAGACTGACGCCTGTGCATACATAGAGGAAAACGTTGTCCCTGAGCTTGAGATAGTCTTCTACGAGCCCGGGATGCCTTTAAAGGTTGAGACGCCTTTAGGGGTTGAACAGTATACTTCTGAGACGAGGGTATTTAAGGAGCCCGGCGTACCCATGACAATTGACGATACGACGGGAAGTCTTACGCCAGGCACACGTTTCTGGAGGGATGAATGATGGAATATAAAATCATATCAGCACATACAGCCGATTCTCTTACTGAGGAAGTTCGGGCAGAGATATGGGACACTGCTGTTGGGGTTAAACCACCTGTGGAGGAAAAGCCATGACAAAAGACAGGGACGCAATCAAAGACATTCTCTTAAGCAAGGCCGACATTGCAGTCAGTCTTGAGCGCTACATCGAGGGCGTGAGGGCAGAGGCTATAGGCTGGGCCCATGCAGACGCATGCGCTGCCATGGACAAGGGCGAAGACCCCCGCAATAGCGACGTGCCCGACATGCTGGTAAGGGCGAGAAAGGATTTGGTATGACAGACAGAAAAGGTAAGTCCGTAAGTAGTATCCAGATAACGGCTAGTGGACTGAGGATAGATATTGACTTGGACGTATTAAGGTTCGTCTTTGATAATAACCCTGAACATATGGGCGAATACAAGATAACGGACATATCGGCCATGGAGAGATATGTATTTAACAACCTCTTACATGAGGTCGATGCTTGCCCTGAAACGGGGCTATCTGGATTCGATAGGTTACTGGACAAGATGCTTACTGAGGCCATAGAGGGCGCGGTAGACTGGATTGAATATAAGGAGTTAGAAGATGAGTAAGGATAACATACAAGAGCGCATAGAGCCGCAGCGAAGATTCAGGTACCAAAAAACAATGAAGGAACGCCAAGACAAGTATTGTCACAGACATAGAGAAAGCACGACAGAATACGAATGCCCCTATTGTAAGAAGATGTTCCCTCGCTGGTATGTCAACAAGGGAGGCAACTACTATGGCAACAGGGGGCGTTACAATTTTGCAGGAGCCTTCTCAAATTTTAAGCGCCACATGGATAAATGTAAGATAGCTATACTTTCTAGAACAGGAGGATAACCCATGTCAAAGGATAACATCGAAGAGCGAATAGCCAATGCCAACAGGCGGGTAGCCGAGGCACAAGGAAAAGCAGGTGGACTTGTCTGCACGGCTGATATGTATGAATGCCCCGGGGATGGTCTTTGCGAGAAATGCACTTTTAATGTGGAGCGTGACCCCAAAGACTACGCCTCCGGCCCCTCTGAGTTTCTGGTATTGCTGGGGGAGATACGGGAAGCATTAAAGAAGGAAGACATTGAACCTAACATCCAAATAACAATTACTGCGGCAGATGTTGTAATTGTCTATCATCACCATTCAAATCCTTGGACTAACGCTTTCAGAATCGCTGCTCCAACCCTAGCCCTAGCAGTATCCGAGGCGTGGCTGGCTATAAAGCGCATAGAGGATAACAAGGATGCAGACTTTCAAAAGCATGAAGTTGATTTGGAAGCTGCCGGGATGAGAGGGCGCGGTGGTGAGTGCAGGGCGTGTAGGGGTAGCGGCAAGGTGAAATGTGATAATCCTGACCACTACAATGGGGCCTTACACACCATACGCAGTTGTGGTAAGAGGGGAGCATATGACAAAGGGCGGTGTCCGGGTTGTGGTTATTCCAAAGACTTTACTTACGACTGCGAGACATGCAAGGGTACTGGCAAGGGGGTGGTGTAGGATGAAAAGGAAGTCTTATCACATAAAAGACCCATTAGCAGAGGGACATGCGTTCGTTAACAAGTTATTCCTCATAGTGCTCATTGTAGGTATTATCTTACTGGCTGTTGCCGGATACACGAAGTGACTGAGCCCTTCAAGGTATTCCTAACTGGCTGGAGGGAGATAGCCAAATTCGTCGGCCGGTCCGACAAGACCCTCAGACGATGGCGAGACAAGCATGGATTCCCCATCACTCAGCCCTCGGGACCAGGTGGAGCAGTCCAGACCACTCGCGGAGCCGTGGAGGTATGGGCTCTGAAGAATATTGAGTTGACGGGGGCGAGAACGGCCTATCGGTTGACGGGTCAACAGATGAAAGTTAGGTCTCAGTCCAGGTTAAAGATTTAACTCTTTAAGAGCAACTTTACCGCCTGACGTATGAGTTCTGATACCGACGTAGCCTCTTCCTGAGCCCTCTTCTTTAACGCCTTCCAGGCTGAATCTGAGAGGTATACCATCTGACGGTGCTTTTCCTTTAGCATATGCCTTCCTTCAACGCTTTGATAGCCTCTCTCGTTTCAGACGTAAGTAAATATTCAGGGATAAAGATAACAGAACGCGACCGCTGAAATACTGCCCCCCTTAAACTCAATAATCCTCCCCATTGCCAACCTATAAACTTACCTCTCGTATAGCGGAGCTTTCTTGATTCAAAGTCATTGTAATAATATTTGCTTGCCATGCTATTGTCCTCCAATGTTTAGTGGTTAATACTAATTTTACTAATCGTTTTTACTAGTTTTACTAATCCATCCATTGCGCCAGCCCGACTAAGCCGGGCCAGCACACTCGGAGATAACCCCTTCTATGATATGGGAGGCTATTTCCGTCCAGTTGACCTCGCCCAGTGCTGCATTGAGTAAGTCAGCGTACATGCTGGCCCCTGAATCAAGCGGGTTCATTTCGTCGACAGACTGCCGAACCATGCCCCCGAACGTGACCGCAGCACTGCTCCACATCTTGTTTTCAGTGAAATCAAGCTCTTCCGGCGTTTGGGTTGCAACAAAATCCTCTGCCAAATCGTCAATGCCTCCGCCTTCGTCAATCCAAAGCTTTACTGCCCATGTCTCGTAGTTTGTCCAGCCGTTGTGAGTTTCAGCTTTCATAACGCCCTCCATGTTAGTG
>SDBU01000816.1_pt1 | contig 44943 bp, 69 predicted proteins | sample 2277071 | NCBI WGS metagenome assembly SDBU01 (sample SAMN10397929, study PRJNA504765) | marine sediment metagenome | isolation source: marine sediment core GS08_GC12, 126 cmbsf | place: Arctic Ocean: Gakkel Ridge, Loki's castle | collected 2008
AGGCTATGGTCCTTGCTGACCCTGATGTTGGCTCTCCTACTGCTACTGGCTACTGGCTACGAAAGAACAAGACCATAAACGCTTCATCCTTTACTGTTATAGTAGACGCAGATTTCACCTGGGGAACTCCTGGTGCTGGAAACCTGTTCGGCGGTCTTTGGATAACCAAGGGTGCGGCGTATGACGCAAACAACGTGTTCTACATTGCACGGTTGAAAACCACCACCGGTCCAAAGGATATCATTGTTGTAGACGGTGTTATAAATAGTGTTAACCAAGCCGGAGTAGAGGTAGCTATCACTTCCGATGCGGTCGCTTTCAAGATAGAAAGAGTGAACGACCAATGGCGGTTTTACTACTCACTGACACAATCTCCCGACTATAACTGGGTGTTCGTGGAGTACTTTGAGGACCCGTCCAACTTTTTCACTGACGAGGTTTCAATAGCACTTCAAGCATACTCGCCCGGCGACGCTGACGCTAACAGTTTACAGGTTGATTATGATAATTACAAGTTCTATGTTAACACGGCTTCCATAGACGAGATGCTTTCCGAGGGTTACAATTCTACACACATAGCATCTAATGAGGACGGATCTATAATAGAACGTTTGGAATTCGTTCAGCAGAACTTGATACCGGACATATGGGGGTTGGTGTATTTTGGTATTGCCGATGCTGGCATGACACCCTCAGCCACGGAAATACCATGCGCACAACTGGACGGGCGCGGTGATGATACATTCAATACCAAATATTACATGCAGATAATCAAGAACACTAACTCTGTTGGGAACGCTCCTGAGCCGCAGGTACGGCAGATAACCGATTACGTCTCCAGTACGGGGACATTCACAGTAACAGCCTTTGGAGCAAATGTAGAAGCGGGGGATATCATACTTGTTATACATGAGTCGTTGGTAATCCCTGGACGGAACGACGCCGATAATACAGTTGCTACAAATTTAGTTGTTAGGAATGAGGATGGCTCATTAGTAGAGCGTTTAGAGGACCTACGGGAAGATCTGGCGGGTACTAGTGGAATCGCTGTATTCCCGGCTGCGGCTAATATGGCCAACGGCGTTTCACTGGCTGAAGGTCTTAGAGGTGTTCAGACCTCAATGGTTGGGGATGATGACTTTGACAACTGGACGGATGTTAATAATACGGCTTCACCGATTGCCAGTTTAGATGCGGTACTCCAGAGATACTTTTCAGTGGTTGGTTGCGACGGCGTGAACGTGTTCAACCCTACAATATTTGGAGCTGCAAGAACCACGCTCGAACTTGCCTTAGAGAACCTTGCTGTGTACTTTAGTGCCGGCGGTGCTGCCTGGTCAGTTCAACAGATGAACATAGCCGCAGACGTTGACCTTGAGACTACCTGGGAACAATGGCTGGCTACTGTCGGGGTAGACGGCGCTAACGTGTGGAGCGATATCAATAACGTAACACCCGGTTCCATGGACGCTATCTTTCAGGCAATGGCGGCCCTATGGGGTGCGGACGGAGCTAATACCTTTTTACCAACGATATTCGGAGGTACACGGGCTACTTTGGAATTGGCACTATCCAATCTGGCAATCTACTTTAGTCCGGCTGGTGCGGCGTGGTCCGTGCAGATGAACAACGCTACTGCCGATGCATCCTTAGAGGAAACCTGGGAGGAGTACACCACCGTGGTCGGGGTTAATGGGGCCAATCAACTTACTAACATTAACAACTCGGCTAACCTGACGTTTGACGCGGTTTGGCAACAGTTCGCAAACTTATGGGGGGCAGACGGGGCCAATGTATTCAACCCTACCATTTTCGGGGCTGCGCGTACCGATCTGGAAACGGCTCTTAATATCATGGCCACCTACTTTAGCCCTGGTGCGGCGGCTTGGAGTGTGCAGATGAACAATGCAACGGCGGACGCTTCCTTGGAAGAGACATGGGAGGAGTACACCCGAGTCGTGGGAGTAGATGCTGCTAACCAGTTGACCAACATTAATAACAGTGCTAACTTAACGTTCGATGCTGTGTGGCAACAGTTCGCAGCGTTGTGGGGTGCTGACGGGGCTAACGTGTTCAATCCAACCATAGACGGCTCTGCACGGCTAACCCTGGAAGCGGCATTAGTGGCATTAGCGGGTATGATAACCGGGGGTGCTACAAAGAACGTGATGGTCAACCGGGACATGCCGTACCTGACCGAGTTCTGGGCAAAGGAAACTATGGACCCGAACGTGTGGGAGGTCAACGTGGACGGACTGGGTACTGAAGTGTTCGCCGTGGAAGACGGATACATGTTCTGGAAACTGGACACTGGCGTTGTAGCCGGTGACGATGCAATTATCAATACCAAGAACAGATGGCAATGCCGACCAGCCACGTTCTCAGATACCAATACATCAATAGAAAAGTTCGAGGTCGAATGGGAAGCACGGATAACCGGGGCACTTGCAGACATAGTAGAGGCCAACTTCATCATGGGCATGGTGGAGACCAAGGACAACGACAACACGGACAACAACATAGCGGTCCTTACCCTGGACGGAGCCGGAAACCTCATATCCAGGACTGACGATGACGGTACTGATGAGGACTCCGGCACTCTGGCCGGGACCCTGACCAACTGGAACAAGTTTAAGATCGAGGTATACGCCACAGGCTACAAGTTCTATATCAATGAAGTCCTGGCAGCCACGCATGAGACACAAGTACCGGATGAGGTGATGCATTTCCTGTGCGGGACACGTAGCGACACTGTAGGGGCGGTTGGTATCGATATTACAAACGTTAGGATATTCTATTACGAGGTGGTCTAAATGTCCGAAGCACATGAGGGTAACGAGAAGATGGAGCAACAGACCGAGAGCATCCGGGTCTATGAAAAGTTTGCGGATAGCGAGCAATACAATAACGCTATCGACACGAACATCTGGAGCAATACCGACAGTGATGCTAACCATACATCGGTAGTCGTTACTGCAAGCGAGAGACTGGAACAGGACGGCGACACTACCGCCGGATCTACCTTCATACGGACCAACAGAAAGTTTTCACGAAACGTCGTTATCGAAGCGGACCTTATCACTACCACACTTACCGAGGGTGCAAGCGGTGGCGAGGTTTACCCGTCCATCAGACTCTATACAAGTGCTAACGAATGGGTCAGGTGGGGACCGTACAAGGAGAACGCCGGACAGGACTCCAGGGGCTTCATCAAGTTCAGTGACAAGGGCGACGTAGACCAGGAAGTAGACGTTAACGCTGCCAACACGGATGCTGTAAAGCGCAAGTACACTATCATGGTGCTTGAGGATAAGTTGGTGTTCTCAATAGACGATGTTTACCAGTTCGAGATGTCTATGGTCGGTTTGCACGATTTCTATGTTGACCTGATAACCAGTACCACGCAGGCGGACAACGCATACGCGGACATATTCTGGAGCGAGTTCAGGGTTAAGAACATCAATCAGGCATCACTCGATATCGTTCAGGAAACCCTCGATACTGTTGAGGGTCTACTGGGTATCACCAACTCCGGGAGGTGTCAGACAGTCACTACTACGATTGATTTGGACCAGGCGGCCGGGCCTTATGTCCTTTGGACGGGTACGGGTCAGAGCGTTATCCTGGAGTCGCTGGTGTTCGAGTGTGCGGACGCTGTCGCTGCGGGTGCGTTAACGAGCATAGAGATAGAAACGGACCATACCACGAACCAGACGATTATAGATAACGTCATAGGTGCGGTTGCGAACCTGACGGCGGAGAACCAACTAGCGGCGGGTCCAATGGAAGGGCCGTGGCTTATTCCTGCGGGGAACGTTATCCGCTTGAACATTGCCGGTGGTGCTACAGGTGCGGGTTACGTGTGTACGGTGGTTGCGAAGTATCGTTCCGTTGTTGACGGGGGTACGTTAGCATGACGGGTAAGAAGGGAAGGACTCAGTACGTTATCCTGAACGGGGACCGTCTATACCTGTACGATACTACAAATGTTAATAGTTCAACTGTACGGATGAACGGGGTGGACCTGGAGATAACCAACGCAACTGCATTGGGTGACATGGATATTAATACGACTGTTGAAATGAGATTAGGTATTGCTGGAACACCACAGATAACAATAACTGCTGCTCATGTATTACTTCCATCGGGTACTCGACTTGAGTTCAGTACAGTAAATCAATATATTGTAAACAGTTTGGGGAACAAGATACAGTATCAAGCCCCCGCATCACATTTATTTAACGCACCAGGAAATGCTCTCGAATTATCCGCTGGTGTGGCAGTATTTTACGGTGATATAGACCCTGCTGCGACATCATCAAAGGATATTGGTTCACCAACAAAAGTTTGGCAAAAAGGGTTCTTTGAAGTAATTGGAATGTATGATATTACTGGTAATGACTTCACAAGTTCTTGGCAGATGCCAGCACTTACAACACCAGCAGCAGCCATCACAACAATGGAAACCATTACTCTGGTTGACAACCACCGATATGCCATAGAGATATGGGTTGTGTCAATGCAGGATGATGGCACTGAGGGTAACTATTACCACCTTGATGCATTGTTCAAGAGGGAAGGAGGAGGGGCAGTTCAGGAGGGAGCCACAACTTCAATCACAACCATAGAAGAAGCGGGTGCGGCTGATTGTGTGTTTGATGTTAACGGTAATGATGTCAGGGTTAGGGTTGCTGGAATTGCAGCCGAGGACTGGCATTGGACTGGTAAGATACAGGTAGTGGAGGTGGATTAAGATGGCTAAAGCTGGAATAATAAATGGCGGGCTCAAACTCCCAGAACAGGCAGCCGACCCCGGTTCGACGGGGGCGGGGGAAGGGACGGTTTGGGTTAAGGATGACGCGCCCACCGAACTCCGGTTCACAGACGACACAGGAACCGACCATCCTGTTACTACCGATACCACCCCAACAGACCATACATGGGCATTCAGAAGTAGGGGCGCAGGTGCTGGTACGTTCTACTGGGGTGGCTTTTATGATTTCGGGGCCACGGACAACGACTTCAATCCGGCAGCAACGCATGGGACCGCTGACAAGGCATACGGGGCGCACGTGTTCATAGTGAACGCATTACACGGGGGTGGTGGCGATACGACCATCCAGGTAAGCGGAACATCCATAACGGATGCAGGGGTTAGGGATGCGACCCCGGATACGGAAATCCTTACCATAACTTCTGGGGCAGCCGCTGGAACATATGCTGAAACCACAAAGAAGTGGATAGGTCAAGTTACCCTTACCAAGGTCGGGGGGAATGACACCCTGTGCAACTATGGCTTTTGTAAGTACTGGGATAACCATGATACTAACTTTACAATATTAGGACTCGAAGCAACATGGTTGGCAGCAGCGAACGATGCGGGCTTCAACATCAAACTGAGACACCATAAGGCGACGGGTTGGACATACAACAATGGCGCACCACCTACGCCCCCCACAGAACTCGATTCACTCCAGACAGACTATGTAACAGAATATGAAGCCGCAATAGGCGAGGAAGGTGCATGGAAACGTTCCGGTTTCTCAACGAATGTAGAAGGTTCTGGAAGTGAAGGAACAATTATTGAGGTTGTCACTACCGCCGCCAACACTATTGAACTTGGCAATTTCTCACTGAATTTCAGAGGTAATTAACGGAGTTGATATCATGGTAAAAAAGAATGACACTATCAAGATGGGGGAAGAGGACAGGCTCAGGCTCAAGATTTCCGGAGAGATGGTAGCGGACGCACAGATGCGGCAGAAGATAGCACATGAACATTGGGAGAAAGAACTGGCCCGCATAAGGACCACTTTGAAGATACCCCCGACCTATAATGCCCTTAACATAGACGAGGGCACGTTCAAGAAGGTAGAGGTAGAAGATAAATGAGTATGGAACAGAAGGTAAAAGAGTTAGCCATAGTCGGGCTTGCTACCGCCTTTGTGTCAGTGATAGGTTTTTTATTGTTCATCAATCATCACCTGTTCTACCAGTCACCACAGAAATACGTTGCTATGGGTTACGCCTGGATACTTTTAATGTACATAATGTATATCCGAAAACTGGCTCAGTGGGTAGTGAAAAAGGAGATGGGAATCCAGATGGATTACGATAAGGAGCTTAAGGTGGGTAGAGGATGACGGATAACCTGGATGATAAATGGTTTGCGGACAAGTTCATATCTATCTCGGAAGACTTAGGCGGTATCAAGGAGAGCCAGGAAAACCAGGATAAGGCACTCACCAGGGCGTTCAAGAAGTTAAATGGACACTCCAAACGTATCAGGACACTTGAGAGGTCCGATGCCGTCCAGAAAAACATACTCCAGAGGAACCCCGTTAAAACCGGAGTAGCCGTAGGAACAGTATCACTCGGTACCATTATAACCATAGCCGGATTCATTCTAAAAGTGTTGGGGGTAGTCTGATAACAACGTCCTACACCACCGTTGAGAAGGTATCCAGAAAACTCGGTCTGCCTAATGATAAATGGATTACGTTGGACGGAGACTCCGGAGCATCCGAGGCCAACAAGGACAGAATCAACATGGACGCCGATAAAATAAAACGATTCCCCGTTGGCGCAGTAGTCCAAGTAGCGGAGATGACGACAGCCGGAAACGAGACAACGATAACCCGTTCTGAACTGGCAACCGTATCCGTAGTAACAGCCGGACTGACCTACATAACCGTATCCTCAGACCTAGGGGATGACTACACTACCGCTAACAACGCCGCTGTTCGGGTAATGGCAAGCTGGAACACGTTTACAACACCGTCATGGTCGGACGTAGAGGAGGCCATATACGAGGCGGAGGACGAAATAGACAACCGGACGCACACAACCTTTAAATCCGGCGGTGAAGTGTATGAGCAATACTTCGAGTTCATGACACAGCGCAGGTACGGTTCCTACCCTTATATCACGTCATACCGCTACGGATCCCGGGGAACAATGTTTCAAATTAAACTGATGCACGACATGATAAAGACGTTCGCAGCAACGGCCGACACCGCATACGCCGGGTACACGGGCGACGCTTTAGCAGTATGGAACGGCGATAATTACGAGGAATGGTTCAACGCCGCAGACCCGTTCGGGACCGGCGATACCAACATAAAAACGGTTGGCAGGGACAAGGACTTCTGGATTAACCTCACCGACGGCTATTTATTTTTCGTAGATTCACGACCCGCAAAAGGGGCCTGGAACATTCGTATAAGATACCGACACGGTGAAACTCTGTTCAATGATTCCACGACAGGCTCCGCGAAACGGAACATATCCAAGGCTTGCCGTCTACTGGTTTGCATGGACTTGATATCATCAGAGCAGTACAGGGTTACTATGCCCGGCGGTGATGAGGCTGGACGGATAGGACCGCTGGACCTGTACACCAGATGGGCGGCCACTGTTACACGGTTGCTGGCTCCGCACGTAGAACCGTTCATATTCACGGATGAATTATAAATGAAAAAGGTATGCCCGGATTGCAATGGAACAGGAAAATTCGACCTGGATAATAAATGCCCGGTATGTAACGGTACCGGAGAGGTTGACACCAAAGAGAAAAAGGAGGGCTTCATCTGACCATTGCCTTTTCATCCGTAACAATGTCCTCTAACTCCATAACCCTGAGACAGACGGCGATTATGGAGATCAACCTGACCAATGTCCCCAACGGCGACGCATTCGGCGCGGTCATAATAGACGATTCCGATTCTACCTTGTTTCCAGCCACCATAGAGATACTAAAACAATCCGCTAAGAAGTATAAAGCCCTGTTATGGGGTGGACGCGTAGGCAGGAGAACGACCGGCGTTGTAAAGCTCATCATGATAGACGATGACGGCACTGTCACCTATGGAACCCCGATATCGCTCACGGTAGCAGAGTCCACGGAACCCTACCTGGTAGCGCCCGACGAATGGGTTAAGGACACGTTGAACACTTACTGGGACACATCCTTCATCGACACTCCGAGAATCATATTCTCCTATGAGAGAAAGGCACTTGATAAGCAGGACTTGATAAAGGTAATCGAGATAAAAGAGGGTAAGGTAGAAACGGAAGTACACGGCCAAGGCAACTACAAAACGAATAGATATCCGATTGAGATAACCTGCCGTTCCGAGGGTCTGGAATCCTCAAAGGGCGATGCAAAAAAATTGATGGCGCACACCAAGGAACTGATAGAAACGTACTGGAACCAAATCTATGCGGACGGCCTGGACTTCGTTGAGTTCCTACCCGATGACGCTCAGAACATGTCAGTAGAGATGGCTGGCAAGTTTGAATGGAGATGGAACTTTAAGATCGTAGGAACCCTTAGAGGAAGGGCCGGAACACCGGAAGCACCCGCACCGATATAATAGGAAAAGCAAAAGGAGGAATTAGCATATGTCAAAATTCAAGCTCAAGGGCGAACCCCATACAACCGTCAAGATCGGACCGAAGGCGGTTCTGGTCAAGCGTGATGATACAATTAAAATCCCGGATACGAGGGATGAACAGTTTACCAGTCCTACGTGGGAAAAGATAATAAACAAAAAACCCCCTATAAAGAACAAATCCAAGAAGAAAAAAGGTGATGAATAATGTCCACTACAGGAGATAAGGCGTACGCTGGAACACGGAACGACATCGTTATGGAAGAGGAATGGTCTATACCGCTTCCGGCCATAACGGGTGTAGTAGGTAACGTTATATCGTTCGCCGCGAACGCGCTATCGAACCCCGGAATTACTGTGAACATGCTGGCAGGACAACAGGTACTAGTACTGGACGATTTCGCCCACGCCACTGTCTGGAAAGGGGTAAAACTGAATATCGTATCCAACACGGCCAACACTATAACCGTCCGGGAATCTGTTGAGGGAACCAGCATCGACGCTGCGTTCGTAGTACTCGGGACCGACCTTGGCGACGTCACGGACAGGCTTGCCGTTACGCAACAGGGTATCCGACCTGGTTTGGTAGATATCACGATGTACGATTACCTTGGGGCCCTGGGCGCTACCGGGACTGGAGACTTTGAGCGTATCACCCTGGATAAGATGTGGGGAGTAATCGACCAGTCAACCCTACCGGACCCCGTTCACGAACTGGAAGAACTCTGGACACACGGTTCATCGTCCATGCCCGAGCGTTTCCTGGAAGTGTACAACCGGACCACCTACGACGCCGTTACCTGGCCAATGTCCGTTATCTGGGGCCGTTATATGTTTCAGGCAATGGGCTACGTGAGAGACAACGCCTCCGCTTTTGGTACTGCCACGGACCCCATCACCGCCGATGTTTATCCGGGCGAGAGGGTAGTAGAGATAGCCGACGCCGCCGACCTGCTTGTAGGGGATTACATCGAACTCGGGAACCATAACGACGTTGCCCTGGCTGGGACGGACTCGGAGATACGAGAGATAATTAACATACCCGTCACCGGAGTCGGACCTGATTACATCGTGGTTGACAGACCGTTCAGACACCTTCACGCCGTTGCCGCGGGCATGGTTGTATCCGAAGTTGACCCCAACTGTTACGAGAGGGCGTTTGCCAGTGCCGAATACATCCAGCATACCCTTGATACCGTTGACTCAATTCCGTATTACTGCATAGGCGTTACAAAACATGGAGAACATGACGACATAACCGTTCAGGACTGGAAAGCGATTTACCTGGGGCACGTATTCCCGGAGATATCATTCAGCACCACGACAAACAAGGAACTAATGGTAGACATGAAATCCGCAGGGCTATACGCAGACTTCGACCCGTCCGGTTATACTCCGGCTTCCGTACTGGATACGTTCCTCACCAACTCCGGCGGGGTACCGTTACAACCACTCCATTTCTCACGAAGTTATATGCTCATTGATACCGTAAGATGGCATTTACCGGAGGAGCTTAACTGGAGTCTCACCCGAACACTCAAGACGTTCTACACGCACACGTTCATTGAGAAGTCCGCAGGGACGGAGGGCGACGGTCTGAAGGGCGGGCATGAGCCGATGTTCCACGCCACGGGACGGACGAACTACGACCAGAGTTTCATGATGCCGCTTACGTCCAAACGATTGCGGGACCTCATACGGGCCAGGACAAAGTTCGATGTTGCCATAGGCTTCGAGATGTTGAGAAGCAGCACGTTCACGGAAACCTGGGTATTCAGCCTCGGAAGCATAGCACCCAAAGAAGGAGGTACTCAACTCCCGAACGAGGCCACGGAATCCCAGAACGTATCCGGCCCACCTAAAAGCATGGGGCTGGTCATCAAAGATAAAACTCAATTCTACTGAAGGAGGAAAACACTTTGGCAGGAAGAAAAAAGAAAGACACCAAGAAAGACGATCTAAAAAAAGGGCTTGAGAAAGCACTCACTCCGACCGAGGGAACCTGGAAGGACTTGGAAGAGGGTACGGGAACACTTCAGGACGGATACGTAGACTACAATGGTAAACGCTTTCCGTACAAGTTTAAGATGACCACATGGCCACGGATGAACCAGATAACCGAGAAACTTTCAACCATCCCCGGAATATCTAAGAACTCTATGAAATATGAGAGGGCCAAACAGGAGCTTATGATAAGGGAGATAATCTGGGAGTTCGCCGGTATGAAAATGCGGGACGACACGGCATTACACGAACCGATAGAATCCAACTGGTCCAAGTTGCCAGCGCCCATAGGCGAGGCTTTACGCATTGAGTTCTTCAGGAACACGGGCGAGATAGTACAACAGCTCGGGATGGATGAGGAAGGTCTGATGGTCCTCAAACAGATAATTGAATCACTGTTCGACGATAACGGGTACCTCCTGGAGGACGGCCACGTAGCCAAGAAGGACAACGCCCTAAAAAAATGATAGGGGAGGCGGAAGCCTACAAGGACTATATCCTGCTCTTCCGAAAGGCGGACGGGAAAAAGAACAAGGCCCCCCGTGGACCTCCCCCTTCACTCTCACCAGCATTACAAGAAGCCCTGGACGAGGTTCATCTGGTAAACACTGGATATGAATCTGGTATTCCGTTAAGCAAGATGGAGTACTACAGTGTCAGGATACGAATGATAGCGGCTGGAATTCACGCACTACTGAACGCAAGGATGATGTAGATGCCCGTAGTCAAGATACAAGTAGAAGGTACATATACTGCAAAAGGCGGAGGAACCTCTGGCGGATTTGGTGGCGGAGGGGGCAGAGGAGGCGGAGGAGGCGGTTTCGCACCACCGAGGCCATACTCACCCGAATATGCAGCGTTAAAGCGTAAGGGGACGCCTACGGCGGTTCAGAAGCCGCAACAGAACTTCTTTAAGAAGCTGGAGGGTGCGTTCACACAGCCGTTATACGACCTGCTCAGGGTCATGGGCATAGGTTTCAAGAACATTGCAGGGTTACGTCTGGGCGTTCGTATGGGTTCAAAGATGTCTGGTGGCGGAGGCGGCGGAGGCGGTGCGGGTTTCATGGCGAAGGGCGGAGGAACTACGACCAAGGCGGTAGGCGGCGGAGGCGGTGGCATGGGAGGCATGGCGGCGGCTGCTCCGTTGATGGCGATAGCAGCCGGGATAGCCATCATCGTTCTGTTCCTGAAAAAGATAATGGATAATTCTGAAGCAGTAAAAGCTATAATGACGATATTCAACGCCGTTTTCGGCACTATCGGAGACATGATATTCATGTCGTTGTTCATGATACTTGACCATTTCGATATATTAAATAAGGTGGTGGACGCGCTCAAGACAGACTTTGGGGAGTTATATAGTTACTTCAAGGATGGCGATTTGGAGGGGTTAATGAATCGCGTATTTGAGATCGTATCTGACGCCGCAAAAGATGTTTATGATACGCTGATTACAAAATTGAAGAATTATCTTGCAGATAAATGGGAAAATTTAAAGGCATATCTTTTAGATAAATGGGAAGGTATAAAGACGGCCATTAAAGATAAGATCGGCGAGTTAGTACAGTCCGTTAAAGATAAATGGGATAGTATAGACTGGAAAGCCTTAAAAGACGATATTAAAGACGGCGTAAAGAAGGGCATTACCGACGCTATGGATGAGTTGCCTGGAAAGATTGCGAGCGCTATCAAAGAAAAAGTAGGAGATGCTGTCGATTTTTATATGGACGTAACAGGAATATCCACCGCGTTCGATGTTGGCAAAAAGTTTTTCAATTACATGGAGGATTGGAGCTTTCCGGGAATAGATGACCTAACGAGTTTTGAATTCCCCTGGATCGGGAAGCTCTCGGACTTTACCTTCCCTTCACTGGACACTTTGACCAGCCTGGACTTTAGCGGGTTCACGGACATTTTCTCTCTGGACTTTGGCGGGTTCACGAAACTGTTTGACCTGGACTTCTCGGACGCAACGAAGTTCATTGAGAAACTTACGGGCGGTATTCTGGGCGGCGACGGTGCAAGCGGTATCAAGGACACGGCTGGAAAGTTCATATCGGGGGTGTTTGATTAATGGGTGCGACATATCATTGCCGGATAGCAAAGCTCAAGGTGGACGGTAGTTGGGAATACAAGGTTCTGGACCTCCTCAAGGTAGGCTATAACGCCCAGGACTCGGATAAGGTGTTCCACCCGATGCTACTCCGGTCCATCTCAACCATCCTGACAGTATCCGGCGACACGGGACACATAGAGGCTCAGAGGTTCCCCACGATAATAGTAGACTTCGGACAGGTGGACGAAAAGATACCGTTCAGCTTCGTTCATGTAGGGGTAGGTTCCTCAGAGGGCGATAAGTTCATAGAGTGCATGACGTATTTCTCCCAGATACGGGAATGGTTGCAGCACGCCCGGTTGGTATCGACCAATAAGTTATATCTCCAGTTCTTTGTAACGAACGCTGATGATGACGATGACCCGCAGGTTAAGTTCGACCCGCAACGGATACCATTAGGAAGTATACCCGGTCTTGGCTGGAGAGGCGTACCGTCAAACCTTCAATTAACGGACTTCGAGGCTGGCGACGGTAGTATTCAACTGTCCCTCACTTGGCAGGTCGGGATAGTGATACCGATATAATCTATTCTTCAGTGGGTGGGTTTTGAATCTCTATGATTATTCTGACCTTCTCACCTTCTCCGATATCTTCCAATGCATCTTTTATTAGATCGTGGAGATTTTCATCCGTTACAAAAAGACATCCACAATCAAGAATAGGGTCATAGATTTTACCCTCGATTACGCATTTCTCTAAATGTATTACAGAACACGCTTTTTCAATGATTTCTTGGGGTGTATTCTTAGCTCCATCGATAACAATCAAGTCGGATTTCTTTTTCATTCAATTAACCTTCTTTATATAACAATCAATGTTTACTATATATATATTTACAATTTTTACAAAAACTATATTATACGCAAAATCCTTATAGAATAAGAATGAGCTATTGGATACGGCGTAACTACTTCAAGGATTATTTCTTTCCGGGCGCGGTCGGGGACCATGCATACTACGATCTCGGCGGGATGGTCATAGTTCCGGGAACGAACGATTTTGATAACGGCTATGACGATAAGTGGTACTGGTGGGATTACCGATGGGTAGCCGGAGCGTCGCCTTGGCACAGGGCGGAAGTACTCCACTCCACGAAGTTCTACGCCACGACCAACCATGAATATGCAACCGTGGGACCATATACTAAGAAGTTTGGGACCTGGTGTTTAACGGATGGCGACACTGTAACACCGACCAACATAATAGAATCAGCACACGAAGAACCACCGTCGGCCAGTGGTGGAGCGGTACGGCCGGGGTTCAATGGTCAGTTCGGGAAAACAACGGCGTTGGAGCACACGGGAACGATGTATGAGTTCGCGTTCGCCTATCAGTCCGGGGCTTGGGACACTGGTGGAGAGGTATGGATACCCACGATGCCGGAACCGGGAATGCCTGCAACACAATTCGCACCGTTCGGGATATCTATATACTATAACGGCGGAGCTGGTAACAACCCCGACGGGATACATATCATCATATTACCGATTGGTACCGAGCTTACCCTGTTCGACACCGACGGCAATCCAAGCGCGCACACGGGAGCCGCCACTGGAAAGATACTCGTATGCATAGGGGCCATTCACGACCCGTATAACAACGCGGCAGTACCACGGTTCACGTCCGTTACGGAGTTCGGGGCATACAACAACGGGGACGCATTCACCATTTCAGAAGATACGGAATACTTCCTAAGAGCCGAATACTGGCCGGAGAGTAAAACATTAAAAAATTACAATCTGGACAACGACGACGGACCCAACCTGGACAGGCGGTTACGGATATACATGACCTCCGATAAAAAACAGTTACCCCAGAAACTAATCGGAGAAATAGGGTTGATAGATTATACTTACACGTCCCCAAAGGATTATATCGCCCTGTTCACGTTCAATTATTATTCCGGTCTTGAAATAGAGCCCGACCAAGGGTATTTCTGGACGCTAGTACAGTTCGATGAAACGGTGGTCGGTTCCCAGGCGTTACCCACATACGAGGGAACGGCGGACATGAAAAAGAACGGCGTTGGCAGCCTTACCCTGTCATACCAGAAGGATTCCCAGGAACAGACGCACGACGCGGCCAGCACATCCAAAACAATACCGGCGTTCTTCACCACGGACAGGGCGTTCAATCAGATAGAACTCTGGAGTAAGTGCGAGGTAATACCGTGGTCACAGAAGGCGTTACTGGCGGATGATTTCGTTAACGCTCTTGCCGGTAGTTGGACCGTGAACAACGTAGTCGGAGCCTGGGGCAACGAGGTAACACCCATCACCGGGTTTACGGACAAGTTCAATAATGCCTACACGAACAAGGGTAACGACCCCGACTGGACGATTACCGCCGGGGCATGGGATACCATAACCACAAGCAGGAGCCTCTGGAGTACTGGCGCGGCCTCTACCATATACATAGACGGTGATGTTGACACGGATTTTGTTTTTGATACAGAGTTCACGTTCACATACTCTGGCGCGGTTGCAAATACGTTATCGTTCGGTCTTGTTGGCGGAGCCGCCGGTGATATCATAATAGCGATATCGGATGGGCATATCATACTCGCTGAATACCGGCCCGGTCTAACTCCGTTGGTTGACTACACAGGTTCCGACACGACGGGTAAGCATAAGTTCAAGGTAATCAGGATAGGAGCATACATAAAGATATACCTGGACGGTGATTTAGTAATCGCTGAAACCCTGGGTAACCTGACATGCTCCACGTCACGGCTTACCATAGATAAGTCTTTGAACAATACCGCATTATTCAGTTCCATCCGTGTTAAATCACCGTTCTCCAACAGTTACGCCTACATGTTCAATGGTGCGTTATCGACCGCTACGCAGGGGGATATCTTCCAAGCTGTTGCCGGATCCCAGGATGGCGGGTTCGTAGAGGTTACTGTCTGGGAGGCGTTCGATGAGGGCGACGCGGACGGTGAGTTCTTTATCAAGCTACACTATGACAACGGAGCCGGCGGTACTAACTGGTTGGGTCTACAGTTCACGTACACGGACGCGACGGCTACCAAGGCGTTGACGCTGTATCACGACTCAGGTACCAGTAAGGCGATAACCTTGGATGACGATCTGCCTACAGTTAATTTTGGATACTCCGAACATAAATACCAGATATGGTGGAGCATAGTCGAAGGTGCTCCGAACGATATCATCCAGGTAGCGGTTTATTCAGGCCATGACGGTAGGCTGTTGGGCGAGTATACCGGAATTACCGAACCGTACCCGGGTAGCATGAGGCTTGAAATAGAGGCGGAGACGGCGGACGGTTGCGAGTCCCCATACTTCGGGATAGCGACGTTCTTTGAAACCCCGGTTGTACCGACCGAGATAGTAGAAGTACCCGTGTTCCACGGCGAGGTCAGAAAGATAATACCAGAGGATGATAACGGGCTGTTCACGCTGATAGCGTACCCCATGTCGTATCGTATGAAGCTGATGAGGTCTTTTGATACCGGCCCCTTGGATTACCTGATAGAAACCTCCGTTTCCGACGAAGCATTATTGAAGAACTGGATCACTGAGGGCGGCGACGATTTCTGGCGGTGGTTCCATTTCTGGAACTTTAACGTTACTCTACTACCCGGTACCTGGATACCTCACCGTAGACGGGGATGGTCGGTGTTCGATATATTCAATCATATAGCGGACTATTCGGGACTTAACTGGCAGACCACGCCGGAGATGCAGTTCCTGTACACGGATTATTACCGCAACTTCTGGGACGATGATATACTGGAGTTGAGTACGTTCACACCGGAAGGATTGTACATGGACAGTTCGACCCTGGATAATTATAACAAGTCCCAGACCAACCGGATAATGAAGGTAACACGGGTTGACGATGCGACCCTGGACCACCGCGTAGGCGAGACGAACCTGCATGGCGCGTCATTCCAGGACCCGTTCCAGGGCGGAGCGGGTGATAGGGACCAAGTATGGGGTAGTCTGGGAGCCGCACACGCAGATCCACGGCCTACTGATTGGCCCGCAGTAGAACGCACAGGCAATCTAGCGACAACAACCGGGTATGCGGGCTCTGACAAGATAGAGGCCACGATAGGCGCACAGGGACCGCCCGGGACCGCCGCGACGGACCCAACCAACATGCTCCAGTCCTGGGGTGATTCGATACTGCTCAGTGCCTCCCATAAAAATGAACTATTTGAATTTACTCTATTGGGCTCAAAACAATGGTTCCGTCCAATGGATAAGATAGAGGCTAAAAATGCGTTCCTGGACCCCACGACAGAGGAGGTCTTTACAACCGTTTACAATACATTATACGTTATACATAGAGCCGTTCATTCACTACACACTGACACCGTTATTTATACCATAGGACGAATAGAGATATACGACGACCAGGGCGACATTGTGGGAATAGACGGGTACGGTGATGCTGGAACTCCGGCTGACAGGTTCGATAAAACTAAGGATGATTCTTGGAATGCGTTGTCCGGCGGTCTCCAGTGAACTTTAACATGACGGTATCTCCGGGTAGGAACTCCTTTTTACACCCTTCGCATTCATAGGTAGAGTACCGTTTATAGCTTCCGCGTTTCTTTGTCACGATCCTTTCACCGCACGATGGGCACGTTCTTGATGGTCCGTTCATTTACTCGTCTTCCTTTTCGCCCACTGAACGTGTTGCACGTAGAACAGTATCCGAAGCGGTAAAAAGACTCTCGTAATCATTGGTTTTTATGATATAATATTCTGTATCTCTGACTAAGTGATAATTAGACCACATAGTTTTAGGTAGGCTTCCAGTAAATCCAGCAAACGTTTTCGGTGTTCTGAATGTTTCTTTTGCTTCTTCTTTCTTATCTCCCTCGGCGCAAGGTTCATCACCTTCCTTTTTAATCGGTTCTCCTGAATTATCATATTCACGTTTGGGTATATCAAATCCAGGCTCACAGGTTTCACAGTATGGGGTGTAGCCGATTCTCCTGAGCTTGTGTCCTTTCCTTCTGCATTCTTCCAGTTCTATTTCTCCCTCGGCGCAAGGTTCGCGGGGTACCGACTTATCAGGGAGAACCGATGCCAGCCGACTATCCGCAGATGCTTTGGTAGACTCTGGGGTTTCTTTTGGTTCCCATGCCTTTTTATAAACATTATTCCAAGCATCTAATGTATTTTTATCTGCGTTCATATCCTGTAAATATTTTGCAACCTTCTCCAAATCTTTTCCAATCCATTCCTTCCCCTCAGACTTCGGCTCCAGCGCTGGCTTCGATTCTCCAGGTAGGTTGGTCCCCCGCGAATCTTCGCGCGTAGTTTCAATCTGATCGTCTACCGGATATGGTTTCCAATCGTCGCAGTTTTCCGGGCGTTTGAAGACCTTGTATTCTACGACCTGTTCACGGCAGTATGAGTTTCCACAGGTTTCGCACTCGGTCATTTCTTCACAACCTTGATGTTAATCTCTTGGATGCCGGTATATAATATTATCTTACCAATGAATTCAAGCTTTTCCTGGGTGTTGGGCATTCCTGAATATATCCCTCGATTTGCCTTTATCCATCGGTCTTTCTCACGTAGTCTAAAATAAACTTCTGCTATTTTTTCACTCTCCTTTTACATTTATATTTATGATCGTTATAATTTTGAATAGGATTCCCACATGCAGGGCAATCAAACCAGTGCTTCTCAGGCTTACTCTTAGGGATTATAAGGATGTTCTTCTTTATGGGTATGTGTCTACGTGTCTCGTTGTCTAACTGCCTGGAAACATCCTTGTACACGCACTCTATCCATTTAGAAATAGGAACGTCCTCTCCAGTTATCTCATCAAACTTATCAACCTCGATACAACCCCAGGTCTTACCCTTGTAATCTTTTACTTTCCGTTTAAGGTATGCGCCCCCTTCCATGTCGGACTGAACTTCGAAAAATACCGCTTGCGCGCGCTTATTTTTGTCTCTACCTTTCGGATACCGCATTACAACATCCGTTTTTACATTGTTCTCCGTTGACTCCATAACAACCTCCTTATACCGTTTCTCCGCCCATCTTGCTATACACCACTTCAGGAAATCGTGATACAAATTTCCACTCGAACGTAGTCCTAAACTGGTCATTCAAACCCCTTCAGTCCTATTGTGTGGAGATACTTAGCATCTATATGAACTCGTATATGGGACTCCTCCACGCAGTCATACCGTAGTTCAACGATCGGGTTCATTTCCTCTCACCCCTTGCCTCCAGATGTGGACACCAGCGGTACGACTTCATCACCGTTTTGTAACCGCCATTCAACCATAGATAATACTCAACATATCCCGGAGCATCCTCCTTACACATATGGTCCCGTGGACAGTTGGCATACTCACTACAGAAGAATTTTAATTCCAGATCTACTCCGTCCCCTAATTTGCTCATTCTCCGTCTCTCCATTGTTTTACTGATTTGGTAGTATCCCATACCTTGAAAGTGTAGTTCATTCTAATAGAGCGTATAGGTTCATGTGTTCTCTCGTCTATTCTGGGTTCTTTATTGTTATTCTCATTCTGGACATGTTGGAAATGTTTTACCCTGGCTTCTGCTTCAGCTTTACTGTAAGTTCGGGTTTTCATTGTCTTTGGATCTATATCTCCGTTCCATGTCTTGAAGTGGGCGGTATCGAGGGAAATCTGAATTACGTACGTTTCTTTCATTTAATTCAACTCAGTTTCTTTTTGTGAATCTTGGTGAGAACTGGCCTGGATAGGTTCCTTTGGGAGTCCCAAACCCCAAGGCTTCGTATTCAAACTTCTTCATCTGCGGTGTCTTTACCATTCTATTTCCCTCTGTTTAATACGTTTTTGATCGTGTCGTTTATTCCTTGCTGAACCTTATCCTTAAAATCTTCATCTAATAAGTATAATAATAATGTCTCGATTTGTTGGACGGAATTGATATCATCACCCTTGAACCCCGCTTCCCAGAATACTATCATTATTTTTTTGAATGCTTCCGATACCCGCTCCTCGGGGTCGGGGTAATGTTCAATAAGCTCACGCATGAGGTCAGTGTACGAATAATTAGAATCAGCATCGTGTTTTGTCTTGTACATCAGAATCAAACTATCCATAGGTTTTCCGGTAACGGTGAACTGTTTGGAGTTGGGCCTTTCCTTCATAGTATCACCAAAGTATCACGACATGATACGGGATTGAGAAAATGACAGTGATACCCCGTAAAACCCTTAAAGATTATCTTCATTTTAACTCTCCATTTTTTCCGTTACACTAATGCTTTACTTACTATTCTTCCTATTATTCATTACAATAGGATTATCCGCTAATTCACGACCGCTTTACACCTTCGGAACCATATTTGTATCACGACGTGATACTTCAGTGATACCAACAGCCGCGATACTTTCGTGATACGGGCAATCCTCCCTTTCATTATTTTGTGATTGTGATTCAGTAAAAGTAAAGGGTGAGGGGACCGGAATTATATCGGAAAAGAGGGGTGATTCTCTTGGGAGGAGAGATTTTATACAATGGTTATTCCGGCCCCCTCGTTTGTTCGGGTTTGTGTTGTGTCCTAAGTGAGATAGGTTAGGTGAACAGCGGGAAGGGAAAAAGTCTAAGCTGCGAAACCCCGACATTTCCGTATCAAATGAGGCTCCCCGCCGTTGGGAAGGTTTTTGCGTAGCATACGTACCGGAGTTTCGCATACTAACATAATGGGAATGAATGTTATTTATAAGTTTCCCCCCTCGAAGGTTGTTTGTTTGACTTTGAAGGCGCAATTGAAAATGTGTTGGCCAAGATTCGGCTTAACACAGTTTCTAAGAATCTTTCTTTTGTTTTTAATTTTATAAGATGACAAGTTAATATCATGAAGTTTTTGAAGGCTTGTTATTGTGCCGTATTTAATCAAATGCGGCGTATTGTCTTTATGTTCTCCGATGACAAAATTAGCCCAGAAATAATGTCTTCCGATTACTTGTGGGATTATTAAAGGTTCATAATACGAGCGAACATTCTCAACACAATATATCCCATGAAAGAAGCGTCGCAGAAATATTATTTCTTGATAGAGCTGCATATCGGGATATAGGGGCTCCATAGTTCCAATTTCAACGCCCAATCGCCTTATATCGCTATGTGTGGGACACGGGGGAGAACTCCAGATGAAATCCCACCCTTCGTTGTAATGGTCTAAAAGATACTGGTGTGCGTCTGCCGTGATAACATTGTCCTTGGGATAGAAGTCCTGATAAATGCCGGCAATCACGGGGTCTATTTCAACCGCCGTTACATCCACCCCAACCCACAACTTACGGTTTCCCCCGATTCCAGGATACAGGTTCAAAACCTTCAGATTCATATTTCTTCCCTCTTATGGCGCGAAGATTCGCGGGGTACCAACCTACCTGGAGAATCGAAGCCTGCCATTATACCGCCTTCTCAAAAGGACCATATCCACCACATAGAGTACATTCTTCCGGTTTACCTTTATACTCTTCTCTCCTAAACTTACCTTGACATCCCATACAATAGTACTGTACTCTACGCGGTCCATAATTCCGTTTCATTCATTCCACATCCGGTTTATATTTATATCTCCGTGGTTTACATTGTTTACATACTCTAGTACAATGATCGTAAGAGTACCTTCTACCATCTCTATTACACCACACGGTAGCCTTATTCCGTCCAAGCTTCCCCGGTTTTATATTTTCAACCATCGTCCCACGTTTCCTGATTTGACTGTTAGTTGCCATGTATCGTCTACTGCGTATGTTCTGGTCTTCTTACCGTCTACTCTTCCCCACTTGACATGAACTATATGTCCAAGGTCGGTCAACATCGTTATCGTATTCTCAAGCTCTCTTACTCTCATTGGAATCTCACCTGTGTTTATCACAACGCCCCATGAGCACCTGTAATGCAACATCTTTGCAGTACCTACACACACCCACCGTTCCCACCGTCTCCTTATACGTGCCTTTGCAGTAATGCTCGGAACACACCAATCTATATTTGTTATCCTTCGATAGAATGCCAGACGGATGACCATAACAGCCCCTTATGTCACAATAGCCATTATTCAGCTTGAAAGCAATCATTTCTTTATTGAGTTTGAACCATTCTTTAACATTCATATTATTCCTCCAATAGATTCTTTTGGCATTCCTCTGAACAAGCAGGAAAGATATCATTGTCAGTAATAGCCACCAATGAGCTATCATAATCATTCATCCCCTTGTCGCACCACCCACAATGATATTGATATTGCTTATGTTTCTTGTTCAATCCACCCATCCATTTGAATAATTCATTTACCATCTATTTCACCTGATTCCAATACTAAAAACGAGTGTTTCTATATAAAGATACGCCTCGTTTACAAATTCTTAAATATTTGTAATTATATTGGATCGGCGCAAGAGTTGTATGGTACCAACGGCACAGGTCAACTCGTAGCCAGCCGTAATCACCCTACTAATTCCCTCCCACGTTGTGTAATACCATATTGTACAATAGGTCTACCATGTGTAACCTTTCGTTTTGACTTGAACGTGAACAACGCCTCAAGATACTCTCGGGTCTGAAGACTTTTCAAAGCACTACCTATACCGCGCCGTCCCCAACATAGTTCCTCACCGAGAATCGCATGGACGTCATCAGCGCTCACCTGACCGCTACTACGTGCATATTGTAAAGCGGTATTACAGAACAACTCATGCTCAGGACTACTTTTGAACTCCACCCAATCTATTATTTGTTTTAATGATTTAAAATGTGAACGTGATATAGGAACATCCTTCTCTATCTGGAACCTCAACCTTGCGGACAACTCCTTTATCTTCTCACCCCGAATATGGTAACAATCCCCATGATACTGAAAGCCTTTACAACTACAGAAATACTTACCAAACTCCTTACCTATGACATGATTAGTACCCGGTTCGGATCTGGACGGCTCGACTATCTCATTATACGTGAAAAAGTCGATAGTTTGTTGGGACATCAGATTTAGACCTCCTTACAGTGTGGGCATTCGCCGTTCGGGTAGTCGTCCTCCAAATAGAACTTTAAACACTTATCGCAGACCATATCATTAACTCCGTAAAGTGAAAGGGTGGCGGGGCCAGGTTGGAACCAGGAGAGACGGACAATACATGATGTAATGAAAAGTCTCAAAGCCCCGCCATATGAACATAGTTAACTCTCCTTTTTAACGCTGGCTGCGGTTCTCCCTGTGCATTTGGAGCCCCGCGAACCTTGCGCGTAAATACTATTTTCCCTCCGTTGTTTTCAGAAAGAATATTCTACCGAAAAACCATGAGGGGGTTGTCATAACACCACCAACCATATTGAGTACCATATAAAGAACAAATCCGATGGTTAATTCAACATCTTCCACACCCACCATTGCCAAGTAGGTAACTGATACCACCAGAACAATGAGCATACAAAGAAGGGCCGATACCGTAAGAAAAATTCCTACTTTTCTATTCCACTCTATCAGCATTCCCAGAGAGAACGCCACCGCGTTCATAAGCACAATCCATGAGATTCCAAAAAAGAACGTTTCAAAATCCATTTCAATTTCCCTCCAGTTTCTCGAACCAAATTTTGATATTGATACCGTGCTGTTCCTTGCCCTCTGTGCCGCCTGTGATCTCGTTTATGGTTGCGTAGTAGTTTACCTTACCCTCTCCGTCCTTAATCAGCGTAGAGAGGCTTATAGCGGTGTCCTTGGGGATGTAGCCGATGTGCATAAGTTGGCGTGTATCATCATCCTTCAGGACCACCCACATAACTTTAACCGCGTTAGAGTCAAAGGCGTTCTCAGGCTCCCTGATGAGGATAAGCCTATCTCCTACCTGGAATTGATCCCAAGGCAACGGATGGCCCAGGTCCTTCTCTCTGAAGGTTGTGCCGTTTACCTTTGAGTGGCAATAGAACCCCGTATTGTCTGGAATGTTCGGCTCCATATCTGAATACTCAACCATTTTTACTCACCCTTTAAATTTACAACCCAATCCAGTTCGGATGTATCCGTTCTCCTGAAAGGGGTGTTGTCTCTGGATGATTCAAACCATCCGCATCTGCAAATTATAAAACCATTCGCACCTATTTCCATCATGGCCCCGCACTTGGGACATCTCATATCATCTTTTACCATCTAATTTCCCTCCATATCGTCAATCACCTGCATAACTTCCTCGAAAGCGTTAATCTTGGCATTGAAAAGGCTATGTGTCGGTCCTTCCTTCGGTGTGAACTTCTTTTGGACTATCCGTATACCGTTTACCCGGTTCGTAAGATAGTTTTGTAGTTTGTCTGCCAATTCGGTCAAATAAATCACTCCTGACACTTGCATTTTTTCACTTTCAAGTCGGTGTAATTCTCCATCGAATCATTTTCTTGTAACCATTTCAAAGCAAGAGGGGCCATTATATCATCGTTCCCCCTCCGAAGTAGGCCGGCTATAATGCATATGCCGATTCCCAACTGATATGAGGGGTTTCTGTCATTTCCGAATGGCTTATCAATGTTCAATTTCTCTATGCATTTCTCACAGAATCCAGCCCGGGGAGTAATATCCCCGCAATCGTAGCATTCGTATTTTTTAGTCATATCAATCAAGCCTCGTAATCGGTACACTCACACGGTCCGCAACCGCTGCAATCCGCTCCGGCATGTTCGTGGTGTAGGCATTCGTGGTGCATATGCTGGCATTCGTTCTCAGTCTCACACAGAGCCTTTCCTGGGCACTTTCCTTTGGTGAGCTTACACATACCATTCTGGAAGTGTGGGCGCTCCGTGTCCGTCTCTAACTCTGTTTTACACTTGGTCCCGCAGACATCCGGATCGTGGTCATGGTGCCATAGGCATTGATGGGTACAGGTCCAAGCTATCTCCTCTATAGCTGTTGTCTCTCTGGGTATAAGCATACGGACTTTCATTCTCTGCTCCTCGGTCATCAAAAGCCGTTCTTTTTTGTAAAGCCGTCTGAGGTCGTTCTTGTCAGGGGCCATATCATCAATCAATTTATCGTAGTTGGTTTCCATCTATATCACCTGATTCCAATCTAAAAAACGGACTTTTACATATAAAGGTATGCCTGGTTTACAAATCCTACGGTTTTTGCAAATCTCGTTTAATTACCTCGTCAGCCTCTTTTTCAGACATCACTTTATAATCATCGTCCACATACATCAGAACATAATCCATTGAGAACGGATTAGTATACATTTTGTATATCTTACACTTGATTACTTTCATAGTATCATCCTTAACAGTTTTGTAAAAATTCCTTCAGGACGCCTATCTTAACCAGGGGCGCTCTCACGATCATCTGATGTATCTTTCCACAATCAGGACACGTCGGTAGCCTGTTGAGGATCCCGCCGCGCTCGGTCCACTCCAGGAGCTTCCTATCACACTTGGGACAGTATCCTACTCCACCTTCTGACATGTTACTCCTCCGCAGGCTTCAACAAACCCCTGCTGTTGGTCCCACGCTCCGCTGTTTGTTTTTGCGCGGGAATCTCAGGGTTCTCGGTCTTATTTGTTTCACAATCTTCTATGGGGCATTCATCACAATTGAAGTATTCATCACATTCCTTCCCGATAATCGAGTGGGGGTGCGAGGGTATCTTCATAAAGCATAACCAGTGTGTTTTTGACTTGGACCCGGTGGTATGTCCAAAAAGAGGCTCTTCTTTAAACAGCTTCAATATCGTTTTTAATTTTATATCTTCTTCGTTCCACTTGAATATCAGAACACCATAATCTTCAAGGACCCTCCAGCATTCTCTAAATCCTTTTGATAGGTCATGTTGCCAAGTCTCAGAATTAAGACAGCCAAACTTTTTCCTCATTATACTTGTTTCTCCAAGACGTTTCAAATGTGGCGGGTCCCAAGCTACAAGTTTAAACGATTTGTCTGGAAAGGAGAGATCCCTAAAATCCATTATCTTATCTGGTTTGACATCAAAACCCTTTCTAATTGGAATGCACCCCTTATCTTCCTCCCTTATATCGATGTATAATGTATTGGGGTGATGTTTATTGAACCACATCATACGGCCACCGCAACACGCATCCAGAATAAACTTATCCATCATTCCTCACCCTCCAAATATCCTCTTTTGGCGCGAGAAACGTATGGGACCAACCCACCTGTCGTTTCGATGCCAGCCGACTCCCTTGACCAATCAACAGCAATCATCACAGCCAGAACTATCCACAGCACCGTAGCAAGACAGAAAGGTAGTAGATAGATAGTCATGAACCCCTCTAACGCAGTAGCCACAGACGCTATTAAGATACACACAGACCCCAATAACAGGGATATGAAGCACATAGTTCTATCAGTATTATTCATTTATATCACCTTTCGCTGGCTTCGGTTCACCAGGGCTGTTGGTACCCCGCGAACCTTGCGCCGGTGAATTAAGGATTTTCCACATCTTCCAGAATGTACAACCCTCTTTCCAACAAGGACTGGAATCCATCTTTATTAATTTGCAATATTTGTCTCTACCCAAAAAGGAACATTCATCTTCCTTATCAATATTAAATCCCTCTTCCATCTCAGATAGTTGTTTCACCCAGATGGTATTCTCACCTGATTCCATAATTAAACAATCCGGTGGCGATTATATATATTCTAACCTGCTTTACAAATACTTCTAAATATGCAAAATATAGTTAAGTTCAAATAGGAGATATTGATTTTATATGTATAAAGGTGAAGAATATGGAAATTAGAGGGAATACACCCTTGACAATGGAACAGACGTGCGATGAATGCGGGGAATCATTGATTGATGAATATGGTATCGTGCATATGACAATAGTTAGTTCTGTTGCAGGTGGATTTTGCTCCGACAAATGTGCCAATGATTATCAGAAGGTCCGCACAACATGGAATTAATATTATGGCGCGAGGTTTGCGGGGTACCAAATGAACAGGGAGAACCGAAGCCAGCCCGGAGATAAAATGATAATAATACTACACGGTATAACACCGTACGAACAACAGCTATTCATCAAACTATTCCCTACCAACCAAGTACACTCAGACGATGAGGGAAGCGTACACATCCAAGATCAAGATAAACTACTAATAGTCAAGATATACAACAACGGGTGCATTGTACTGTATCCTAACAAGGAAACCGTCCAAGTGCTCGGAGCTCTACGGGGTGTGTTACCCTGAAACTTTACTACAAAGAAATGTATCAGCTTGGAAAAGGACCGTTTCCTACAGCTACGGGAACGTGGGGCACACCTGAGTACTGCTCAACATGTAATACAAGTAACTGCAAGCGTAAGTATGAGAGTGATAAGGTATACTATTGCACGTCCCACAGCGAACACCAACGGATGGATCCACCAAAGAAGCGGAGGATGGCTTATGGCAAATGAAATAGATATCAAGAGTATAAGTTCAATTGAATGGAGATAATGAATATGTCAAAAGATGATAAAAATAATAGTGAGATAGATATCAAAGTGAATATAGACGCTCAGAACGTGAACGAATACGTGGCTAAGGCCATACTGGAATCAGCCCTTGGAGCTGAGATAGAGAAGGCATTGAAGGAAGTCGTCACAGAAACCTGTGGTGGGGGACTTTATGGGTCCAATCCCCTGAAAGTCGCGATTGAGAAGGAAGTTTCCAATACTATTCATAAATTCATTCATACTGAGTACAAGGAACAAATCGAGAAGCACATTCGGTGCCATATTACCGAGGAGGCATTAGCCGATATCACTAACAAGGCTTGGGAAGCGTTCAAGGACAGATATTAATCTTGGACCGGCGCAAGAGAAGCAGCGTAGCGCAGCACCAACGGCACTGGCTTCTCGTAAGTGGCCGGATAGGACAAGATAAAGAACATCAATAAGAAGAACATCACCACAGCATACACCGCATCACTCCACAGAACACAATACACAGTTCTCCATATCTTATAAAAATACTTTTCCAACGCTACACCCACACTATCCAAGGCTATTCCCTCACAACCACTCCCCCCTATTCGAGATATAGAGAGCGTGTTCCTTGGGACCATATCAATCTAATACGTACTATACTCATCTTCTAAGTGTGTATCTCTACCATATATACCGTAACACAGTGGCTATTATACTATATATACCGTAAACTATATCATACCCTTACGATATATACGGTAGTATGACAGATATAAAGGATATCAGGACAGTTAAGGAGCATAAGAGCCGTAAGACATTATCAGTTAGCCTTCCACGATCAGTGGGCTTCCTCCCGGGGCAGCGTGTTCTTGTTGTTGTCATCGATGATTATATTGATGAGCTTATCAAGGTGGAACACACTTTGCAGAAGATTACAATCTTTCCATAGATAGAGTGTATACCATTATCTACCTGCAAGTGTATACCATTAGTATGACAGATAGAAAGGGAACCATCCGGACAGTACTAAAGAACAAGGCTAACGATCAATTGACAGTGACTCTTCCTAAGTCCTCGGGCTTCGTTGAGGGTGAGAATGTTTTGGTAGTAGCCGTGGACGATGTATTGACAGAGCTTAAGGATATGATTGTGCAGGAGCATACTAAATCTAATTTGATTGTGATAGATGAGGCTAAAGACATCCCAGGGGATACCATCAATGAATTAGCAACAGAGGACATCATTAAAAACGTCAAGATGATAGAAGCCTCCGTGGATCTATGCAATCAATGCGGTAAAGCGGTGAACCCAAAGAATAAGAAGTGTGCCCTGGGCCATCCTAATTAGTCATCCTTATGCATCCTTGCTATGGCACCTATTGTCTCTACTATAGTATATTCCATTGTATTCAGTCCTCCATATAGCCAGTCTCTATCCAGTGCATATCAAAGTAACGCTGTTCCACGGTGTTCTTATTCCCGGTTGTATCAGTTATTAATACCATCTTATTCACCTGGTTCCAATACTATTATCATAAACACCCTATTTAAACTATGCATATTTTACTTATTCTTATCTATTTGTAAATTATATCTACTCACTGCCATAGGCAGTAATCCCACCTGTTCTACTATATAAACCTTTGCTATTATTGACATTATCACTACTTATGTAAAGCACACATACCATCATATACCCCACCACATACGGCCCCTATATATCCCCCTTATACTACTATATAAGTGTATGCTATTATTACAATGTAATCAGTATGTGTAAATGAACAAGACTCTTAAGTACCGTGGGGGTTGCCCAATCGAGGTTCGCTTAGGGATCGAGGGCTGATACGTTTCCCAAGGGATTTTACCCACAGGATATTCCTCACACGATAGAAAATTTATTATACTCAAAACAATATACAAACTTAGGATGCCGAGGGCAGCCCGAACGGGTCTGGTATCGAGCGCGTAATCTCCTCCTTGAACCGATGTTCTTATGGTGAGAACAAAGCGACTCACCATCGCGGGAGTAGTAAAGGAGGTTGCGCTTCCCCCTTTCCCCCCTGCCCCCTATCCCTTCTTTGTGTGTGTCTTTAGGAGTGGTCCCCCAAAGCCTATGTTTTTTTCGGCGCGTTTTCGCCTCCGGCGAAATGACCTCCCTACGGTTACTACCCTATTATTTCGTGGCGTACCTGTTGTAGCGCCAGAATAGGCGCTACACACATATGAAGCGCCTTTGGCACTTCATACATTCGGCACACCCCGGTAGGTCATTCCATTCCCAATTACCTCCCTTATCATAGAAAGTGTTATATAACAAATATTATCATCTACATGGTAGGTGAATCATTTGTCACGTAAGGATAAGAAACCCAATACACCTAATCATTCAGGCCCGAAACAGAAGGAAGTTATCAAGCTGAACGACCCCAAAGCCGTCCTCGAAGCGATAGGCAGACAGGAGAGGGCCATACAAGGCTATGATAAACAGTTCGCGGAGATGGATATAAACTTTATAATACTCCAGGAATACTCCATCTCACTCGGAGGTACCCGGGCGGGTTATGTTAAACTCCGGAAAAAGAGGATGGGCGACGCCCAGGAACAAATGCAGAAGATGATGATCCAACAAACCCAGGGCGACATTGACAAGCACACCGATTCCGGAATACTCGGACCCGACGGTAAACCGATGTCATCCAGTAAACCGATCGTGATGGACACCACCCCACCCGACAATATGGCTCCGATGCCCGGTGAGTCTGTTATTATCGACACAAATTCAAGCGCGGTGACCCTTCCACCGGTCAAGGATAAAGACACACCACCTACGGCTGATGACCCTGAGACAAAAAAACACGGCGGCCATATAACGGTTCTTCAAGTATCATCCAAATCATTAAAAGGACCTGAAAAGGAGGAATAACATTGGCCAAGAACGATTTGAACTGTGTAGAATCCGCTACACCAGGAGGGTACAGTAAAACAGTATTTGTCAGTAACAAACGGTACCGGCGTCATATGGGGCTAGGCGGTTATCGAGATAGACGGACAGAAAAACAAAAGAAAAGAACCTCCAAGTTCGACTCCGCAAAATGGAAGGAAGGTAACAGGGGCCGTGAGTCTCCTATGGAAAAAGGAGAACGATTACGAGATAAAGCTAAAAAGTTATTCGATTCGGTATTTGGAAAAAAGAAGGAGGAATGAAATGGAAGGTAGGATAAAGATTATCGATAAGGATGGAAAAATTATCAAAGGAGATAATTTCACATTTAAAGAAGGGGATTGTTTCGTTATAACTAAAAACAAAGATGGAAGATTAGAACGGTTGTTCAGAGCTTGGAAGCATTTCACTACACAAATACTGGATAATTCTAAACATCCTGTGTTACTTCTCGAACACGGAGATGAAATTAAAATAATAAGATTCGTAAAAGAAAAAAAGTAGGAGGAAACAGATGGTATACCCGTTTGCCAAGGTTGGCTCCATAATCGCTATTGAACCAAAAGTAAAGGACGCTCTATACGAGTGTTCGTTCTGCGGTCATAACGGCTGGCTCGCCTCGGACCTGATTGGCGTTCTATGCCCGAGATGCGGTAAAGCTATGGAGCGAGTCTGATATGTCACGAAGCCTGACAAAGAAACAGCAGCGCCTTATGGACGTTCTCGATTGTTTGGATTCCGGAATGACCGGCGTTGAAGAAATAGCCGCCCACATGGGAATCCGGGAAGACGCGGCCAGCCGTTTGGTAGGGCAGATACTCGCCAATAAAATGGACGCTGTTACGAGCCGGGATGTTGACATTCTCATCAGGAAATCCTCTGCGACGTATGAGATATTAATGGGGGAGGCAATGCGCGACCTGCGTAATGCCAAATCGACGGAGGACCGGCAACGGGTATACGAAAGTGTTAGGCGTGCACAGGAGGCGCAGGATAAACTTTTCTCATTGTGCGGCCTTTATGTGAAAAAGGAAAAACGTGAGATAACCCACGATGAGGTCCAGGACTCTCCGGCCTGGAAACAGTCCGCCGGATTATTTGAAGAGTTCTTGTTCATCCACGGGATACCGTTCACTGACTGGAAGAAGTTTGTTCAAGACCGGGCAATGGGAAAGGTCAAGCCCATAGACGTGAACGCTTCCGAGATCGATGACGACGGGAACGTTGTTGAAAAGGACAAGAACTGGAGACACACAAAGGGCAAGTATACATTAGGCGAGGACAACACATCTATGAACCTCCATAAGTATATTGACAACTACAAGGACGTGAACACCTTGAAATCCAAATTTATGCTCGGCAACTTGGAACAGGACGAGGAGGACGAGCTGTTTTCAATGCTGACCGAGGACGAGCAGATCCAGTATGTCCAATGGAAGGATAGTCTGGAGAAAGTAGAGGAGAAAGATACACAGAATTGGGGTAAAGGAATTATCTCAAGATGTCCTGTATGTAATGCGGCCTCATCATATTTTGACAGCCTTAAAGAATGGGAGAATCACGACTGTAAACCTATTGAAGTAGAAGAGAAAGTAGAAGAAAAAGAAGAGAACGAAACAGCTCCGGAGGTTGTAAAAGATGGATCAGAAAATTAAGTGCGAAGATTGTAAGGTTGAAATGGAATATATTGCCACCATACCCCATAATAATACGTGTGAATCTGGATGTTGTGATTATTCCGAAACCCTCTACCAATGTCCTAAATGTAAGACAGTTGTCCGCGGCTGAACTCTTGGAGTAATCATGCCAGTAGTTGACGCCACCGGCGCGGACACGAACCCGTTATTCACGGAAAGCGTTAAACAGCACCGGGAGAACGTGACCGGCGTTGGCGAGTCCGACGAGTCGATAAACTTGTACTTGTCAGTTGCGCGGAAGATGGCGCAACAGGTATACGACGACCCCACAGTTTTAGACCCCTACAGATTATCTATCAATACAAGGTACAAATCTATAAAAGATGTAACGCATATCCGACACCATTCCGAGATGTCCCAGGAGGAAAAGTATCTCCACTGGAGGGCGAACCCCTGGCTGGCGGCATTCGATATCATCGGTGAGGAAACTTTAACTGAAATTATGGCGGCGGGTAAAGGTCAATTTAAAGAATTCACATCTTTACAAAAACTCTTTATGCGTGATTTCTGCGACCCGCGATATCATAAGATGGCGTCCCGACGTAACAGGGGCGGTTCAAAAACACACGACGTAGCTGTTTGTATTGCCCTGATGGAATACTTCGTTCCCGGGATACGCATCACGATCAACTCCGGCTCGATGGAACAGTCTGATACCTTGTACTCATACTTCAAGGATTTCATAGAAGGCTCGGATATACTGTCTAAACTCGTTCTCGGAATCCCGTTGAAAAAGCAAACGAAGTTCAAACATCGAGGATGGGTAAAGGCTCTTACGGCTTCGCCCAAGTCGGTGAAGGGTAAGCGCCCGGATATCATCGTGTTTGACGAGGTCTGCGAAATCTCAAGGCAATTGATAGCCGACGCATTAGGCGGGACGTGGACGGCAGCTGCTATCAAAATTATCATGATAGGGACCCCGGACAAGATGAATCATAAGTTTTTCGATATTCAAAGAGCGCCGATAAAGATAGACGACGAAACCCGGCACGACCACGGCAGAACTATTTCAAAGGCAGAGTATTATATCTATCACTCTACCTGTTATGAATGCCCCTGGATATCAGAGGAAGCCATAGAAGCCGCTAAGAAAGAACTCGATGACAATAATTTCAGGATTCAAATGTTGGGCGAGTTCGGGAGCGCAACGGGAAGCGTATTCGATCATGACGATATCATAAAGGCCAAGGTAGACGAGTGGGATACTGACGATAATAAGAATTTCATTGAGAATTTATTAAAGTCACTCATAGATAAAGCCGTCGGGGTCGATTGGGGATACGCGCATAAAACCGGGGTTATTGCTTGCGGTGTCGATTCGGACGATGTACTTCATGTCGTGTATGCCAAAGCCGCCAGCCGGATAAAGGATACCGTCTGGTACGATAATATCATCCCGGCAGTTGTTAAGAAGTACGACCCGTCCGAGGTAGGGGCCGACTCATCACACGCGTTCCAGAACAGGAATTTAGACGATTCGTTAGAACCGCTTGGCCACGGTGTCAGGAAACGCGCGTTCAAAAGTTATAAACAAGTTATGATAAGCGCCCTAAGAGCCAGATTTGAAAAGAGAATGATTAAACTCTATTGCGGTCTGGAGGAAATAGACGAGTTGATAGAACAATTGTTCGCTTACCAGTATCACGAAGGTATGGACGGTATCGCTTCAGACCTGCCGGAGAAAGGAAACGACGATTACATTGACGCTTTACTTATTGCCGCTTACCCGCTTAGGATAGGCGAGACCGACCTCGGTGATGAGGATATGGACTTCCCGTCTGCTACGGATATGTTCGGCTATAACAGCGAGAGTTCAAACGAGTTCGATATGTACAGGTGATTAAAATGATGTCAAAAGAAGATATTAAAAAATTGAGAAAAGAACTGGATTCGTTTTCTACCATGCCAATAACGAAAGTATTTATGCAAAATGAGATTATATTAGAAATACTTGAATCTATGGCATTACCAGAAATTCATACTTGCACAGATTTTGATTTTACAAACGCGAATCTATGTTGTAAGGAATGTGGTGAACCTATGTATAAAGATATTCATATTGATTTTTCAACAATTGACCTTCAAAAATAAATTAAAATAATGGTGATGAAAATGAAAAAGAAATCAATTGAGTATAATGCACCAGAAACAAAAGAAGAATGTTTCTCAACGAGCTGTGTTTCTTGCTATTGGTTTATTATAGATAGGAGCAAGTGTGAAGAATTTTATCGTGAGAAAATGATCGCCGGAATTGCGGGAAGTGAAATACCACCGAGGAGTTAAAATGAGTGATGATAACTTTATAGGTGATTAAAAATGAAACTACCAGATTGTGATGAGAGGAAAGAAGGACCGTTTGATAGTCAACTTTGTTTAATAGCTATAAAAAATGATGACAGTGATATCGTAATGGGCGAAGATTTAGGTATAAAAAAGATATTTTTTTGTGAGTGGAGATTAAGAAAAAAGATATGCCATAAAAAAAGGAGTTGATACTATCGTAGAAGAAGATTATTACCCGTGTCCCAACTGTGAAGGACGGGGCTGGATAAAACTGGGCTGGAAATTCTTAGAAGGAACTACTGAGGACATAAGAATACCAACAGACGAAAAGGAAGCGTGCGAAGGTTGTAAAGACTCCAAATATCCCGGATATGTTTATATGCCCCCGACAGTAGACAAGAAAGGTAAACCGCATTACAACCAATACGCTCGGGACCATCAATCGAGGGCATACTGAGGGGGTATGGATATGATAGGGAGTATAATCGGAATGGTTCTGGTCAACATCGGGGCTATATTATTAATCGATTTTCTATCGATCGGAACTGGTTTCGTTATCGACCTGTTCCAGAAAGACAGGGCCCCGACCTACGTATTTTTTGGTGTAGGCTGTGCAGTCGTGAGTTCAATACTATTGGCCATTGTGAGTATCATACTATGGGGGATTTGGTTGATAACTTGAAGGAAATAATAGATATCATATGTAGTGAATGTAAAGGTGGTTGTTGCAAATTCTTTCCAGTGTTTGTCAAAGATATCCATAACAACCGGATGTTTCAAAATCCTACATACATTGAACCCACTACTGGGATGACAACACTCCATGCAAATATGAGGGCAAGTACTTCAATTGCTTGTTATTATTATTCTGAAGGTGGTTGTTTAGAAGAAGTAAAACCAGATATATGCAAAGATTGGTATTGTGCAATATTTGATGAATTCGTTTGGGGAAAAATAAGATCAATGATAATAGGTTCTGAGGCTTTATTTGAGACAAGAGACACCATGAAACAACTTCTAAAGCCATAATAGATAATATTTTATACCGCAGAATGAATATAGAATATCCGAGGCCCTATGTCAATTTTTGGAAAAACCGTAACGTGGGTTAAGGAACGGATGCCGCCCTGGAACAGACACCAGACATCGAACGCACGTTCTGACAGACCACGCAGAGACGAGAGACTTTCATCACTTTTCGACTCCGAAACCTTCCTGAAGATACCACCGTTCCCGATGTCGTACACCTCTATGTACGCTATTCACCAGATGGAAACGGTATCGCGGACCTGCACTAACAACATCAAAAATGAAACGTTCCGCAGAGGGTTGGAATGGAAATCCAAATGGACCAGTAAATGTCCTGAGTGCAACACCACGTACACCGGAAAAACTCCATTGGACCGTTGCCCGGAATGCGACCCTGAGCCCGATAACTTTTTCACCCTGCTCGGTGAGATATCATTAGAGGACGGAGACATAAAGGAAATAGAAAAGAAACTGTTAGAGGGAGCCTCCGCAACCCGTGAGATGCTACAACCCGACCCGCACGAATACGAGCGATACGATAAGTTCATTAAAAAGATCAACTCCGCCGGACTCTCATTGATAGACGTTCTAAAACAGTTCGATGAGGACCTGAACATCGTCGATGAGGGATTCTTCGTCGTCAGGAAGGAATACGACTACGTAACCGGATACACGGACAAGGACACCAAAGAATTTATCTACGCCAACCCCAAACAACAGGCTTTAGGATTACTACCCGGTACCATACTGAGGGCAAACGTACTAGAGGCGTTCAGGGGCTCACCCAAGATACTGAGAAAGGTCATTGACCAGAACAACAACATGGGTGACAGATGGTACAAGTGTATCCATTGCGGGATGATCGTGGAGAACGCCACCTGGGGCCAGGACTACTTATCTGTCAACTCCATGCCAACGGCGGAGCCGGACGAGCGCGGTCTTTGGGTCTGTCCACGGTGCGACCATATCATGCATGACGTACTATACTTTGAAATGCTGACCGAGTATGGTGATGTTAGAAAGTTCTTCATTGCCGGGGAGGTAATACACCGCCATAAGTGGTCCACATCAACAGGATACGGTGAACCGCCGACCTTATCGAATTACCCCTATCAGGCGTCTCTAATTTACGGGATCACGTATATCCGGGATTTCCTCGAACAGCGTAAGGCTCCACAGGGTATTATCCAGATCGTTACGGCGAACGTTACCAAGGGTATGAAACGGTGGGCTGAAGAGGCCAGGAAACGACAAGAGGATAAACAGCACATCCCCGTTATGTTCATCGAACCCGAGGCTACGGGCTTAGGCGGAACAGGCCAGGTAAAATGGGTCCCGATAATGCAGACGTTGGCAGACATGGAATGGACCAAGGCCAGAGAAGAGTGTAGAGAAAGAATATCGTTCTTCTACGGCGTATCATCCAAGTTCATATCAAGTTCCAGCGGTCAGACGGGCGCAAACAAGAACGACGGCATGACACTGGTGGTAAGCAACCGTACGATAGAAACGGAACAGCAAATAATCCAATCAGTGCTCGATGAGTTCATACCCATGTTAGGCATACGGAATTACGACCTATCCCCCGTCCCTACTGAGGACCGGGACATTATGAAGGAAGAGGATATCGAGACTAAGAAAAGCCAGCGTATGCAGATGAACTACGCAATGGGTTTCGAGGTAGACGTTAACGCTAACGGCGAATGGATATTCTGGAAGCCCGCAGTTTCAAAGGAACAACAGGCAATGTTAAAGGAACTCATTACCGCCAAAATGCAGTTAGAGAACTCCATAAAAATGGCGGAGCAATCCCAGGAAATGATGCAATCCTATGAAACCTCCAACACCGAACCGTCCGGCGACCCTGAGAAGAACAAACAGGACCCGTCAAACAAGGACATCACGAAGGATACGGCTTCCGGTAGAAGTCTTGTATCCGGCCAACCGTTTGACGCTTCCCCCTCAGATGCCAGGATAAAAGCAGGTAATTACCAGAAACCACGGGCGAGAATTAACGGTGAGACAGTCGTTATAGAGAACCCCGTAGGCTCCACACGTAAAGGGACCAGTAAAGCAGGTAAGGTCTGGGAGACCAAAATGGCAGCCGATTACGGATACATCCTTGGGACCATCGGAGCCGATAAGGACCACCTGGACGTATTCATACGACCCGACCCCATACCCAATGGTAAAATTTATATTGTCAATCAGGTAGTTCCAGGAACCGGGACGTTCGACGAGCATAAAATCATGTTTGGATATCAGGACCGGCAAGAGGCAAAATCCGGGTATATGGCCAACTACGAGAAGGGCTGGAACGGGTTAGGCTCCGTGAAGGAATACTCCCTTGAGGAATGGAAGACCTGGAAGGGTACCCGTGGAGCTACGAAAAAGATTGCCAAGGCTTGTCCGCTATGTGAAAACCTACAGGTAGGAGACTGGGACTTCGTTATGCAATGCTTCATGAAAAGCATACCCATCTACACGGTAGAGGATGAGAACGGCGTTATCGACTTCCAAAAGTCTGTAATCAAGCGCGGGGACAGATACAACGTCATAACAGGGCACACCCATAAAACAGGTACAGAAATTGACGCACCAAAAGGAACAGCGATAAGATTCTATGACCAACTGGAAACCGCACAATCACTACATTACGCCATAACAACGTCACAGAAACGCAGGGGCGAGTTCCAAAAGGAAATGCCGCCTGATGATTGGATGAAGGATAGTCTCAATAACAACCTGGGAGCTACACAACCACTTTTACATTTCATATGGAACCACTGGAGGGATACTGAAATATCAAAGGCGTTCCAGTCCGGGATGATAGGGATAGCCAAGGCAGACGGTAAATCCGAGCCTGACCAGATCCCGAAAACTACAAGGGCGGAGGGAAGAACGAAAACCGATATCGACCAGACCCCGAAAAGCGGTTCAGCTTATACTCCCGGCCAGTCGGGTCAATACACCTGTAAACATTGCGGTAAAACGTTCCAGAGCAAGGAAGAACTGGGTGGACACCAGCAGAAGTGCCCGGAGAACCCGAACTCCAAAGGAAAAGAAGGAGAGGACGCAGGAGAGATGTTTAGCCCAGAACAGGCACAGCAGAAGGTAGAACTACTTTTACAAGCGTTCCTGACCAGCATGGCGGCGAGCCACAGACCGTCAAACGCCATTAACAAGAAAAATATCAGGCGGTAGAATGCCGATAACGTCCAAGGACATCCACTCAAAACTTTCATTATATCCCTTTCAAGCCGAAAATTTAAAGTTACTCAAAAGACCGCAGGTAGACTCGAACGGGTACTCTACTTCCGAACTGATATTTGAGATACCAATAGAATTAGACCCGAAACTGCGTAAGCTGAACGCCAACTACTACGTGAACGGCTGGCGTGATATGACCGCCAAACAGATGGAGAGGATAATCACCGACCGTAAGATGGTAACGAGTGCGTACCGCAAGGCAAAACAAGGAGTCCGCGCATCCCAAACTAACAAGGTAAAATATTTTGAGAGATTGACCAGAAACTTCACAGAGGAAGTACCACGCTTGGAAACCTGTCTGTTCACCTTATACGGGTATGTACTGTCCAAGGACGTGGCGTTAGCCCAGAAGGAGAACCTGGACGATATCAACCGGAGCATAGCCGATGAATTACTTATGAACATCAGGTCGGAATTAACCATTAACGGCCTTGGCAACTCCTATCTACTCCGGGACTTGAACGTTACCCCTATGATAACCAGCGAGATACGACAGTTGAAAGGCAGCCGATCAAAATTTAAAATAAGAACTGGTGTTAGATTGCATATGTGGGCCTACGGTTTCATGAGGGACATGGGCAGGTCGAGAACAAAACCCGGTAAAACGATACCATACGGAGCGATAGCCGACTGGTGTCACAGGTACGGTGTAACTCCGAACGCGGGCCAATCCTTTGAACAGATGGTCCACAGTATCATTAATAAGATCAATAAACACGGCTATAAACCCAACTGGTTCCTACATGATGCTATCAGAAACTTTGCTTTATCCGGATTGACTGAGTACTTGTTCTGGAAACCGTTGGCTACTAATCTGGAGGAACGCATTAAAAAGACCGTTGAGACTACTGGCGGTAAGTATAGAGGCTGGAGAATGAGCGTAGGCGATTACGTCTTAACTACTTCTTCATAAATATACTTAGAGGAAGAGGAAGCGTTTTCGACTCTTCTGTAATAGGAATATATTGGGGGTCGATTTTCATAAGTTCACGTATGTCAATCTTTCTTTTTGGAGGTTTTAAGTATGCGGGTACACTCATATCATCCAAAGGGTTGGCATTTATGAACATGTCCGTCTTTGTGGATATCCATCTATTCCTACACTTCGGGCAACGTACAACTTCAACTACAACATCCCCCAAAGTCTGCCTCATTTCGTACCTGGTCTTCTTTCGACACTTATCGCACCAAACGTTCCATGTAAGATAGTTGGCCGTTGGCCATACGACGGGTATATGAAGAACCGGCTGGTATACCATACGCTCCAAGAACTCTTTTGCCCATTCCACAATTCTAATCTTCTTTTTCATCTTTTTCTCCGTCCTCAATCAAAGCAACTATCTCATGGTCCTCTATAACGAATAGCTTTGTACCAGCCAGTTCAACCTCAATAGGATTCTGAGATTCATACATTACCTTTGAGCCGATTTGGAATATTTTACTATCGACATCGGGGCCGATGGATATGATAATGGCAAACGGAGTAACCTTGGTAGAACTCTCAGGCAGATATATCCCACCTTTGGACTTCTTTGAGGTCTTCGAAGGCTTCACCATAACTTTGTTTCTAAGCGGTTTTAATAACATAATAGTAAGAAACTACTATTTTATATTTAAAGTATTGGGAAATAAATAGGACAAGTTGTTTACCTATCGCTTTCCCTATCCATTTATATACCTTCTATTTACAATAAGAAGAATAATGGGATATAACCTTGGCGTGGACAGTACCAACGACCGTAATACTATTATTTTAGATAAGGATAAGAGAATCGTTGCCAGTTGGGGAACCGTTCAGATACGGGATGCTGAGGGCCAGATACTCGTTGTTCAGGATGTTGTGAAGCATCTCAAAACTATGGAGGAACGGGGCGGAGGCGGAGCACCAATTCACTACGACAGGAAGGGCGGACACGGTAACAAGCGGGTAGGAAAAACGATAGACCAAATCCCTTGGCGACTTGAAAAGGATGGGAAAATATTACCCGGTGTTATCGTTGTTTACGAGATTTTCAAGGATTACAGGATAGATGACGAAGCCTGGGAACTTTTAGAGAAAGCAGACAGAGGGGAACCCGACGGGATAAACGGACTCTCATTAGGCGGGGAGGCATACGGCGGAGGGACGGTTTGTTCACTTGATAAGCCCGGCCAGTGCGCGGAGATACTTAAGGATGTCGAGGACCACGAATGGACCTTGGCCCGGGTACCCGTGAACGAGTTGGCCAGAAACATTACAAAATCACAATTCAGAAAGATAGTCGATGAGTTGACCTTGGCGGGATACGACACCAACAAAGTCATCAACATCGCAAAATCTTTCGTAAATGTCCGGGAGGACAACACTATGGCAAACGATCCAGAAAAAACAACCGAAGAGGTTGTAAAAGGAATCGCCAAATCGATTGATGACAAGCTGACCAAGTTCGACGAGAGAATGACCGTAGTCGAAAAGGCTTGCGAGGACATCAAGAAAATGGGCGATTACAGCGAGAAGAAGAAAAAGGACGATGACGATGACGATGACAAGGACAAGAAGAAGGATGTCAAGAAAGATGTCGTTCCCGATTCAACCGCAGGGGCCGGACCCATCACCGAAGAGGTCATGAAGAGTATACTTGCAGAAGTATTCCCACCCATGATAAAAACGGCGGTATCCGAGGAGATAGCGAAGGTTTACGATGGAACTGGAACATCACAGAGCGACAAGCCTGGAACCGGCTCGACCTCCATCAAGACCGAGGACGTGAAGAAGGAAGATTCACCGGCACTCCAGGAAACGACCGTGGGCCAGGACATCATCGAGATAGCCAAGACGGGTGGAAAGAAGAAGGAGAGCAACATCCCGCACCCCTCGAAAGGAATGGCCAAGCACGACGGTAACGGAGTACCGCAGTACGTCTAAAGGAGAGGAACATCATGACAGGAGACATATTCACAGTTGAGGATTTCATAGCCGGATACGGCAGCGACATGTGGGGCGGAGAGGCATACAGGGCCGCGAAGGAACTGTACAAGGCCGACGCTCCCTTACTGATGGGGACCACGGGAAACAGGGCCGTTCATTACGGTGGAGTTCTATGGTGGCAGGTTAACACGGAAGCGAACTGCTTTGCGGTGTTCGACAAGGACAAGTGGGGCGGACCCAACCAAGAGGACGGTTTCCGTGTTATCACGGGATTTCCCACAACGAAGGTTACTTGGGTAGCAGAGGGCGGAGCAAAGCCCGACACTGTAAAGAATTCCTACGCGCAGGTGTTCCTCACTCCCCAGGACGCAACAACCGGATTCGAGGAATCCAAGAAAGCCATTCGCGTAGGCAACAGGGGACAGGGTATATCCTGGCAGGACGTCGTCGCAGAGATGGCCGTCACGCACAAAAAGGGTCTTTCCGAGAACCAGGCTCTTGGCGGCGCGGCACTACCCGGGGTCAAGGCAATCCCGTTCGACCGTATTATTTCCTCGTATGACGAGGTTACGACCTGCACCAACGACTACACAGCCGTTGCATACTCCACCGACGCGACCACACCGGACGTTTACGGTATCGACCGATCATCCGCCGCAGGATGGTTCGACTCCAATGTTCTGGACAACAACGGAACGGTTCGGACCTTCACCCTGACACTTCTGGACCAGCTCATCAGGACCGTGGCCAAGGCGTGCGGCATATACCAGAGCATCGACTACTTTATGCTATGTTCTCATCAGACCTCCGAGGTCATCAACAGGCTATTCCAGCCGATTGAGAGGCACATGATGATAGAGTATGGCGTGAAAGCCGTCAACGGCGCAAAAACCTATGAAGGCCAGAACGTCGGTATCTATGCGAACCACTACAGGAACGTACCGATCATACCTTGCGACGACATCGACGACCAGAGCGGCGGGATATCTCCGATATTCCTAATCAACAAGAAGCATCTCCGACTCTGGATGGACCACCCGACCATGTTCTTTGAAGCGGGTATCCTGTCCAACACCGGACCTATCCTGCTCGGAAAGTTCAATCAGGAAGCTCTCTACAACACATCGTATGAGACCTGGACCAACTTCTTCAAGGCGCACGGAAAGCTGAGGGACCTCAAGGCATAAGCCTGACTGGAGTGAAAAAATATGTCAGAAGTAGAAGAACCGGCAAGACCCTTAGAGGTCTTTGATGTTAATGTAACCCCGAAGAAAAGGGTAGCGTTCAGCAGATCCGTTATCGTCTTTTCCGAGACCGCAGAACCTTTCCAGCACCAGATAGAGTCCAAGATGGGTGTTTTCGTCCACATGTTCCAGAACGACAAGGCGACGACCTTGGAACAGACCGCTTATAACATGGAATACCTGGAACGGGAACCCCGACTCACGATCCTGAAGAGGGACATCAAGGGCGTCCCTACACACAAAGAGGTCCGAAGGCTCAGGGAGAAGCACATGGAGAAACGCAACAACCCCAAGCCGGATAAGACCATCATCGAGAAGGTGAAGGACAAGGTGTTCCCCGACAAGGAGAAAAAGAAACTCCAGGATGAGGTTAAAGCTCTCAAGAAGGAACTGGCGGAATCGAAAAAGGAAAAAGAGAGCAAGACGGGGAAGTAAGGGGGCCTAAGAAATGGTATTCTCTTACACAAATACCGGGCCTCTGACCGACGGGACCATAATCGACAACATCGAGAACTTTGACGGTGCGTGGCGATTGGAGACCGGAACATTCATCGGCGGAGCAGCCGCGAACGGAACCATCGTAACCGGACTTGCAAAGGTAATATTCTTTGGAGTTACCGTCAACGAGATACAGAACGAAGCTCCCAAGGCCGAACCAAACAAGACCGGCGCAGGTGCGGCGGCGGACGGCTCAATCGGGATAACCGGAATGGCAGACGCGACGAACAACACCGGCATTTGGTACGCCTTTGGATATTAGGAGGGATGAAATATGGCAATATTGTATACGGTATATACGGTCCCAGTGACCAGTGTTAGAGCGCACACATCCACTCTCGGTAAACCCAACTCCAACTACAAGATAGTATCCGGGACATGGGACGCGAACGCGGCAACAGAGGGGTTCATAGTAACGGGCCTTACGAAGATAATCGCCTGTGATGTCAGCATTGACACGAAATCCAGCAAACCTACCCTGGCCCCGAACGACGACGGAACCGGAACCACATCGAACGGAGCGATAGGAATACTCCACACTGATGATATAAACGGTCAGTGGTGGGCAATAGGATACGAGTGAGGGATGAAAAATGGCAGTAACTATAACCACGGATGACGCTCCAAGCACAGGATTACTCACGAACGTAACCAGCATGAACCCGAACCTGAAAACGGCAAGCGGGACCTGGGACGCCAACGGCGCGACCAAGGGCAACATAGACACGGACGATACCGGGATGACCTACATAATCGCAGCCGGTATCAATGTGGACGAGGCGGTTAGCGCAACGCCGGCATGGGCATGGAACGAGGACGAGGACGCGGCGACATCAGAGGGCGTTATCGGTCTTCAGGACTTCGAGGACGACACGAACAACACCGGCACTTGGTGGGCCATAGGTTTCTGAGGTGTACACATGGTATTTTCCAGCACAGTATCCGTCAAAGGGGTAATGGGTAACAAGCGTGTCCACATGGGCACGTTCACCAATACGGCTGTGACAACCGGAGGAAATTTGGATACTGAACTCGTAGTATGCGAGGCGGTATTCCTCCAACCGGGGGCCTCCGTAGCAGCGGACCAATGCTCCGTTAACGAGACCTTACCATTCAACGGCAGGGCCGTTACCATTGTAACAACGGCAGGCGTAGACGGCTTCTGGATAGCCTGGGGAACATAAGGAGGAAAAAGATATGGCATTTACAAATACGGTAGACATCAAGACGGTAATGGGAAACAAGCGCGTCCATTTCGGGACCTGGACGGCCGACACGACAGGCGGGAACATCGATACGGGCCTGGGAAGTTGCGAAGGGATAGTCCTTCAAACCTCCGGGGCGGCTGTATCCGCAGACCAGGCCGCAGTAAACGAAACCCTACCAGCTCCCGGTAGCGCAATCACCATCGTTTGTACTAGCGATGCTGACGGCTTCTGGATAGCATGGGGCCAGTAATCAACATACAAGACGTAACATTTCAAAATCATTCGCAAACAACGACATATTTAATGGATGGATGGTGGCTAAATATGGCAATAGTAGGACAATATCTGTACAAACAAACGGACAATGCAATAAACGCGACTACATACGTTAAATTCACGTTTAAAACGCCTGTGAGAAGCATTATTATTTTGAGCAAGGCCCCACTTGGAGGACCCTACCTTATATACTCCAGAGACGGGACGTTAGAGAATGGAGAAGTAGACCCCCAAGACCACGTAGAGATTCACGCAGTTGGAGCACCCCCGAGAATGATTGTAGATATATCTCTAAAGTGTTCTGCACTTCCGGCCCCGGACTTCAAGATCATGACCGTGGAGGGTTAAGAGATGGCAGACGGTTACGGACGTTGGGGGGCACTTCTGGCCGGTAGTGCGGCTATAGCGGATATTGTCAATGCTGCGATAAGGTCTTATTACGACCCGTTCGAGTTTGCGATAGCTTCTGCGGTTGCATCTGAACATTGGACCGGTGAGGTCTATGTAGGCGACGCAGAGGACAGCGACGCGGACATTAACACGACCACCGCTGGAAAGGCTATGGTCCTTGCTGACCCTGATGTTGGCTCTCCTACTGCTACTGGCTACTGGCTACGAAAGAACAAGACCATAAACGCTTCATCCTTTACTGTTA
>SDBU01000817.1_pt1 | contig 44916 bp, 79 predicted proteins | sample 2277071 | NCBI WGS metagenome assembly SDBU01 (sample SAMN10397929, study PRJNA504765) | marine sediment metagenome | isolation source: marine sediment core GS08_GC12, 126 cmbsf | place: Arctic Ocean: Gakkel Ridge, Loki's castle | collected 2008
ATTGTAGACAAGGTAATGCTTCTTGACCCCATCCTTGTTGAAGTTCGTAAATCGAGATAGAATTGTAGCTGCTGAGAGTTTTGTGATACCGAATTTCCTGGCAACTTCTTCAGCAGTCACGTTACCCCTTTTCTCTATGAGATGAAAGAGTTCGAAATTCATCCTTGGCATAATGTTCCTTCCAGGAAGTTATTACAGACAAAACAAGTGTGTCCGCATATTTTGTCACTACACTCGTTTCCGTGCTCTATAAAGTAGTCAAGAACACCTATCTTGTCCATCCTTTCGCATGAGATACAAGTTATCTCTTTGGGATCCACGGTACCTCCCAAATTACTGATTGTGGGCCAAAGATCACATAAGTTACCTGTAAACTGTTGTTCCATATAGGCTCTCAAGATTGGTAAAGCTATTTCCTTAGGGTGAGTCCGGTAGGCAATCTTGAACCAGTCGACTCCAGCTAGGTCCTGGTACCTGTTCATCCATTGGGGTAAAACCATCCTTGATCTAATCCACTCTACTGGATCCGCAAGCCTCTTTTTGTTGCATCGACTGAATGGGTAGAATCCAAAGAGTTCTTCCGACCGCTCACTATTATGGGAACTCAAATTGTAGCACTCCCTACGCCATGGACACCCGAATAAGCAGGCTTCGTTGGCGAGAATGGATACCGAGGGAAGTCGGATCCCCATCCAACTAATCATCGGTATATCTCGATTCACAGACGTTGATATATTGACTCCATTCACACCCAACATCAACCACCTCTCAACATCTTGAGGTGTAGCGACCTCGGCAATAGTACTGACTTCTATGAAGTCGTCTGGATACATGGAACGGAGCAGCTCAACTAGTAGAGGAGAAGCAATTGTCCATTCATGAATGCCTATGTCATGCAGCTCACATATATCGTCATAGAGTTTCTTTCTCCAGTCTTCTCCGAAGTCCTGGATAGCCCCTATACAGGATTGATTAAGGGTGTAGCGGATTGCTATACCATGCTCTTGTGCTTTGAGAACATACCGGTCAGTGAAGGCCCAATCACGGTAAGGTAATCTGTCAACTGATCGAGCTGTTGGAGTAAGACCGGCTACAGACCCAAACAATGACTTGACTTGTATGGTGGTCTTGAACTCCTCATTCCATTTGATAACGGTATTGAGGTAATCATCGTCCCAAAGATTTCCAGCATTGAGGTATATCATGACTCCTCCCTTATAGCTACCTGCTTACAGATTTCTTTACCCTGCTTCATCATCCTTCTGCCTCAACAAGCAGTAGTACGTATGGATCCAAATCTTTGGAAACTATCCTCCTACTTGAAAACATAGCTGAATAGTCTCTTGGCTCTATGAATTTAGCTCCGCATCTGCCTATTTGTTCACTATAACTATATCTGTAATCATTATGCTTAGGACAATATTCAAGTACAACCAAAGGCCATTCAGAGAATGCAGACATTACTTCTTTTGGGTTGTTCAGACAGTGCAGAACATCAGACATTACTATTAGATCATTTGGGTGCATATAACTGAGTATATTTTCTCTACCTTCTGGGGTTTCAAGATCTGCTACAACATCAATTAGTGTCCAGGGTCTCTTATCAACGAACAGTGTTGGTAGTAAGTCGAATTCATTAGCAAGACCCCTACCAAGCCACTGAAAACCTGCTCCAAACTCTACAACACGGTCGAACTCCCACTCAGTATCTCCTACAGCTGTGCAGGTGGGTTCAAGGAGGAACTTCTCACCATAGAATGCAGAATATTGTATAAGTGCTTGGTAGTCACCCCCAGCAAGGAGATGATGAGCAAGACCATAGACTAGTTGCTGTGTAGAGAAGGCTTGAGCGGGATCTTTACCTTCATTGGAAGCAACTCTAAGTAGATGATACAGTTGGTCTATTTGCTGCCTATTCATGATTACTCCTTGACTCTTGTCATTGGTTTTCTTTCCCGAAAAGTTCTCATAGTTGTATTCCAGTTAAGCAACCATCGCCTGAGATACCTAGCATGATAAGCCAAAAATTCTGGAGTCATGTAAGTATCACTTATATTTATGCCTGACATAACAGTCTTGATAAACTCTATTGTAGCTTTCTGGTCTGGTATCCTGATATGCTTCTCACATCTCTCCATCTTCATCGCTTTAACCAAATCATGTGTTATCTTCCTGAAAGCATCGTAGTTTGGATACTGAGCTAATACATCATAGTTTGGTATATCTGTAAGCATCGCATCCATGTTATTATATTCCTCTAATGAAAGGTCTAGATGCTTCTTTAATATAGCCATGATGGCTCTTATCATTACTCTTTCCTTAACGTTTCCTTCTCGACTGCTAAGCCACAACTTTCAATGCTTTGTCTGTGCTAATACCTTTGTCTGACTCGTCATTTCTCCACCTGCCATCATCGAGGGTTTCCCAATCTATACCATACTCTTTGCAGATGTGGACCAGCTGAGGCTTCCCGAAGTATTGATAATCTTGGAGTTCTGGCCAATCCTTCCCATCCAGCCATAACCACGCTATCATGTGACAAATGGAACGGCTCGCGGAAAGTCCCCTGCAATTATTAGCTTTATCCCAAGCGAAGGGCATATAATCCTTAATAGCATCTGCCGGCGGTTTGGTTTCCTTTTGCTCCCATTGTTTTTGGGTGCTCTCCGGCTTCAGGAACTCCTTAGCATGATCATAATCCAGATAAAGTATGTATTCATTGATTTCCCAGCCAAGAAAGTCCTCCTTCTTACGAGAATTGATTCTTGCTATGATCTCCTTTTGCGTCCTCATCATTTCCCTCCTATCCAGTAATACCCATTATCTTTGTCCACTGCTCATGTAGTGGAGCAGGACTCTCTTTCTTGTGATTGTAGTAGCCGAAATGGACCATTGTCTCATAAGGTATACCTAATTTCTGAGCTACTTTGATGCCTTGTTGGGCAATGGTTCCCATGAAAACAACCTTCTCGGGCTTGAGATACACGAGTTCCACACAGAGAAGGTCCATGTCTGCCTGGTTGGGTGGCCGCATGTCTCGTCTGAATGACTTAACCATATTGGTAACTGCGAACTTATTGAGAGGAGTACCAGTCCTAGCAAGCATGTCGGACAACATGTGTCCCGTTGGTCCTGTTTCGAAAGGGAGATTGTTCATATTATTTGGACCAATTCTCTCGGCTACCAACAATACCTTAGGGTTAGGTGCACCTATACATCCAAAGCCCTCTCTCCACATAGGCAACCACCAATCTATCTGTTGCTTATGTGTGTCTTCTATAAGTAGTATTGTTGATGTAGGTATAGGGGTAACGTAATCATATTCGATATACTGTATGTGGTGTGTACTAAGAAATGCTCTATACAGTTCAAGACACAAGTCCCACTTATCATAAGGAAGATACTGGTCGGCCGAGTATTCAAAGATGAGAGGTTTGTGAGTACAGAGAATGACTAATGGGTTCTGAATAAGAGTGAGTGATATAATGTTGTGCCATTCCTTCATTGAGTATCGGAATCTTCTACCCATCACCTTCGAATATGCGTATTCACAAATAGCGTGCCGGTCAAGTACAGCATCAAATAAATCGAGGTTGACTAGTGGCTTTACGTAATCCTCATAAGAACTCTCCTTAGTGAAGTGATGATAAGACTTATGAAGTGCTCTTGCAAGGGTTGTCTTGCCGGTGTGGTCAGGACCTAGAATGATTATCATGTATGCCTCCCCACAACTTCTCTTGGGGTTTCATTAGGATGACGTTCCATTTGCTTAGAAGCCCTGTGGTAGTCTGTTATGCGGCCACAGTGACCGCACCTAACATTATTAAAGACTTCATCAGGATCATCTGGGGTGCCGGAGTAATACATGTTTGCAGAGTTGCATGTTGGGCATTGTAAACCGGCTACCTTTGAACTCCATCTAGGCTCTGGTAGTCCAACGTCTTTGTTGTAGAATCCTTTGTAGGTGATTGCTGGCTGAGGTGTTGTCATTACGTCCTTCCTCTACTCTAACCCTTCTCTCAGGGTCCTTTGGCGTTTGATCGTATCGAGTTCTAACTGCCTAATTTCATCATCTGACCACCCTAGGTTTTCCCTACAGGATCGACGGAAAGAAGGAGAGAATCTAATTACGCTCCTCTTACTCTTTTCTGGAACTCCCTCAACTTTGTCCATCTTGTGTTATAATCCTCCTAAGTTGTCCTGCAGGATGGGTCCGGTACTGGTTCAAAGTTACCTATACCGCTTACTTCTACTTTGAAATCTCGGATAGCTTGTATTATCTTTTTGGTCTGCCGAGAAACATCAAACCTATTGTCTTGCCAGGCAGTGGGGTCTACCATTGGCCCTATGGCTTCGTCTCTGCCAATACCCGCCAGCACTATGTCCAATTTCTCAATAGATACAGAGTTCATAGCCGCGATTATCCTCCCGAGGCTTTCAGCAACTTCACTTGGTACTCCCATTATAGCCCTCCATCGCTTCTTTTATCCCACTCATAATCACCCTCTTTTGCTCTCCTGTACCGTTCCAGGTTCACAGCATGTTTACGGATATATTCCTCTTCTACTCGTCGCCAGGGAAACCCACTCATAATAACCATCTCAAGATAGAAGAATAATATATCCGTAATTTCTTCGAGTTGTGCTTCCTCACTTAGCGGGTTTGGTCTCCAAGGCTTATGCCCTGTGCTGTTGAGGTATTCAAGTACTTCCTCAATTATCCCAAGACCAGACACCATTCGCCTAGCAGTGAGGGGTGTCACATCATGAGGAACTTTCTCCATTAGCTGCTTCTGCATCTCGATAAGTTTCTCTAATCCAACTTGTTCTGCCGGGTCCATATAAATAACTCCTTCAGATACCCTGGTCCATTGGAGAAACCAGGATATATCTCAATAAATACTACACCAACAACTCCGGCAACTTTGAGCATATTACAGCAGGCTGCACATGGAGAATATACAGAGTAGAGAACAGAGCCTTCCGTAGCTATACCCAACCTTGCTGCAGTTAGTAGTGCGTTGGATTCACCATGTAGTCCCTCTGCACGACACAGGAGATCATGTTCCTTAACACAATGCTCAAAGTCTATGCAATGCGGTTGACTTGGCGGAGCACCATTATAACCTGTAGAGATAACATGATTACCCTTCACGAGTATTGCACCCTGATCTCGGTGACGACAAGTAGACCTTGTGGCTACTAGTTTAGCCATTCGTAGGTAAACTTGATCAAGAGTCGGTCTACTAGTCTTTTGGTTCAACTCGTGCCTCCTTTGTAGTTACATCATAATATCCCTCTTTCTTGAGAAACTCCACTAGAGCTTTCCTGATTATGGCAGTCTGTACTCGGGTACCCGGCGGATAGTTATCTTGAATGTATCTCCGTAAAGATTTTTGTAACCCTATGCCGAGAAACACCTGATATTTTATCAGCTTGGCTTCATTTTCAGCAACTTTTGTATCCATTTCTATACAATTATACTACAAGCTAGATTAGTTAGTATACAATCTATGGGGTTTTACGGCAAATCTTTATTCGGTAAAGTTGTGGTGACGATACTCTGGTGGTAAGTCTGGTTCGGTTTCATTACTGAATTCACTCATCGCTATTATCCTGTAAGGTTAGTAATAAGACTATTATGGTGAATACCATGTTTCTCGATAAGAACTACAAAGTCATCATTATGGTAAGCTGGACTCTGACCAAGATGCTGACGTATTTGGTTTTCCGCTACCATACCTTCCATCTCGATACGTGCTTGTAGCAATATTCCTTGTAGGTAAACTATTCTTTGTTCCTCAGTCATTCTACATCTCCCTTACCAACTTTACATTCCTCGCACACTGTCTTCAATCCACCTTTCCCATCATTCATAGTGTCAAGCTTCACACTCTTACTGACTCCTCTACCACAATACACACACTTGAATTCATCTTTCTCAAATGCTGCAAATCGTTCAGCCAGGTAGGTAGTTCTCTCAGCAGATATGCTAGCAGTTACCCCATCAATACGTTTCTTCTGTGCCTCTTTCCTGCATTTGGGACAACAGTAATCTTGCTTCACTGGCATAGAGGTAGGGAACACTGTTTCACAATTAGAACAAGTCTTATCAACCACCACTCTGATGAAGTAGTGCTTGGCATAGAATTCCTTCTTGCAAACCTCGCTATGGTACTTCTGGCGATCGTCTCTGGAAAAGAATACGGTCCCGCATCCTCTGCAGACTTTCGATGGTATCCCCTTTGTTCTCTTCACTTTCCTCGTCTTCACCACAAAGCCTCTCCCTTATTCGTGTTTGTATTCGTTCTTTATTATCGGAAAAACCTCCACCTCTAGGGGCAACAAGACCAAAATAAAACCGTGTGCACGCAAGATTTATACAGAATAAACGGTCAGTATCGGGACCCCATTTCATACGTTGAAGAGGATCCTTACACTCCTTACAATACTCAGTGGGTATTCTTATCTTAGTGTCAGTAGTTAGGACTGTGTCTTCATCTCTCGCTCTACCCTTGCCTCTTGTAGGATTATCCCAATATTTAGATATACATTTAGGACACCTAGCAGGATGGGCAAGTCTTGGGTTCCATTTATGTCCACACTTTAAGCATACCGCCATATTATTTCCCGAACCTGGCACGCAGACTTGCATACATGGGATCAGGAGCAGGTTCAACTTCAATCTCAGCAGATTCAGGTTTAGATTTAGAGGCTTGGCGTTTGGAACCTTTAGTCTTAGTAATAGGTCCAAGAGACTCTAGCTGCTTCTTTCTATTCTCTGTAAGCTCATGATAAAGCTGTGTAGCCCTATCGGCCAACGCTTCAATAGATGTGGTAAGCGATATCCAGAATACTCCATCACTATACTTGTTCCACGTGCCAACAACCTCAGCATCTTCGGGAATGTAGTTTATACAACCTAGACAGTCTTTAACTACACCCCACTCGTATTGGCCTGATCCCTCAAGGACTAAACGAGATTTAGTCTTGTAGTCAGTTGGGGGAATCTGGGACTCCTCTTCTTCTGTATTCCATTTTGACATTTCACACCTCCTACGCTGGTTCGATAGTAACCTTAACCTTCTTGGGACTACCGATAAGTTCGAGAGCCTGCTTCTTCACATACAGATTACCAACAGCAACATCCTGGTCGCTCCAGCCCTGTTGACCGAGTTCCTCATGGAAGAGAACAGTCCTTTTAGTTTTACGGTCTTCTGTGAATACAAGTACAATCTTGTCCATTGTTAGCCTCCTTTCTGTAACTTGGCTTATAATCAATACAATCACTTCTTCTACTATGACACCTCAATGACCCATACTTGCCTACCAGACATTTTCTTGGTACCAAAGGGTCGTAAAACTTACACATCTCAATTAGTGTCATTCGTTCTCTTCCTTGCTAAATGCTCTCCATACAGAATCGGCTATACAGTTCTTCAGCAACCACATCCAGTTTACCCAACTCTATATTAATACCGTGCCTGGTGATTATCTGCTTAATCTCATTGATGCTGGTTTGGCGCCACTCACTAACATCTTTCGACATAGCTTCATGCCTTGTACAGTCTGAGACCTTGCCATCAACAGACTCATTGTGGTAATCATCTAAGTTCATCGTATCAGTTGAGTAATCTGAACCAATATGGACATGATGACCGTTGTGTTTTGTCAGCCAGGTCCGGAGGTCTTCCATAAAATCATTCCACCGGTTGAACTTCTCTTGTTCAGTCGAGTCTATCATATCAAGCTCTCCCATTAGGACTCTAAGTCTGTCCATCTTGCTCTTGATATAATTTAGCTCATCAAAGTCCATGCTAAGACATCGAATTATCATTGGCTGCCCACCCCGTGAACAGACTACTTTGCAGTCATGGCATACCCATCTTGCATCAGCTCCCACGTTATTCCTCCTTTAGCTTTACATTTCCTCTTGACTGTAATTTGTCTATCAATGCACCGTAAAATCGTTTACTCGCAAGGGTAGCAAGTTGCTCATCAGACGGCTTCAAGCTAGTTAGTGGATCGTGCTCAACATCGCCATCAGGTATAATGATTGGCGTAATGCCCCTTTTAGTAAGTTCATCAAGTTTTTCATCTGTGGACTCAGACTCCCAAATGAGCAGTTCGAGACGTTTGGGTCTGAAGACATAAAAGATGCCTGGCCGTGCTTCAATTTGCTCATCCAGTTCTGGTGTCCAAACATCACTAGCTACGGGTAATTCCTTAGTGATGGCACTCTTGTGAGCAAGTAACACCCAAGTCTCACCAAGCTTAAGGTTCTTAGGAATGCCAGCTATCCGGCGAGATACACCCATCTTGAGAGCTTCTTGGACGAAGAGCTCCGGAGTATAATACTGTTCACCGACCCACAGAAGACCATAGGGGTCCACTTTTGTACCTGGACTGCAGATAGGACAGCTGTATGGGCATATGCAAATGGGATAAATTCCAGATTCAGAATGTAAACTCGCATACTTCTCCCAATCTATCCAAGTCCATCCTCTGGTAAACTTTATTCCACCCCCACATACCGGACATATATTAAGCTCATAAGGTAATCGGTCACAGGGTATATGTTGCCCTTCCCCGACCAGATATAAACCTCCCACCTTACGGAAACCACATCCACGCATCTGTTCAACTGCCATAATTATTCACATCTCCTCTTCATCCAAAATTTCCTTCACTTCATCATACAGGTGTGGAAAGTTATGAAGCAAGCAATCGTCACAAATACTATGAGTCTCGCCATCTTCAGTACCTTTCTCACCCATGTCTTTGTTACACCAGGCACATACTATCTTCATATATATCCTCTCTAGTGAAGTGACAAAATAGCCTCACCTAGTTTCATTACTCCAATCCCAATAAATATCAAAGCAATGAGTACTGGAACAACAAGTATGATTAGAATTGCCCATAACGTTTTCAAAGCTCATCCACCTGTTTGAGAATGTCATAAATGTCTCCGATGTCAAGTTCCTTGAGACATAGGCCACATGAGTAGACTACATCTCCAATACTCTTAACCCATTTATCCTGTTCCGCATCGTATTCAATAGTGTATTTATGGGCAGCACGGATTTTGGTAGGGTTTTTCTTGCATCTTACACAATACATTGTTTACCCCCTTCTTGTCGTCTTCATTCAGCAATCTTCCACGACAACGGCTTCGACATCGACTGTGACAACCTCCTTACTCAGACAGATATAGTAAACACAGCCATCGTCAAGTTTGACAGCGTTGAACTTACCAGAATATTGAGGTGATACCTTCATATAAATCTGTTGTCCCGCTGGGTACCTGAAACAATCTCCGCTTTTGAGGTCTTGGAATTGTACTCTCCCAAATAGAGTAGCATTTGACCGAATTTTCACTTGCTTACCTCCTTCGTTTAGACTTCAATTTCCCTAATAATCGCCTTATACTCAGTTCAAAATCCGATAGTGTTCTAAGTGGTAATAAAAGGCGACAATTATAGACATCTTTATACCAGCAAGGGAGCTCATCCCATCTTGTTATGTATCCCGGCACACCTAAATGAGTACCAATATCTGTGTCTCCTATAAAGTCAACTATTCCTCTATCTGGTGTTGGATCCAGGGTAATCCATTCATCATCCACACAAGCTTCAACCCAGAAGTGAACTTCAAAGAGGGTAAACCCCAATTTGGCAAGCATGCCCGATACGAGTGTCTTAGGTAACCCAGTGTATCTCCCCTCGACATATCTTGCTTCAATATCGAGATTTCTGAGAAACCTTACAAGGAGCTCGCTCTTCATACCACAGTGTCCTCTATGTGAGTGCAGAGTATCTATAGTATTACCCCAATAAGGTGAAGCGTATTTTATATCCTGCTTAACATCATTATATAAAATGGCCACTAATTCATAATCAGTATATATCTGTACCATCTGTATTCATTTCCTTTATGCCACTTCTTACCTCTTGTCAGGTTCTTTGTTCATTTTTAATCCTTGGCTTCCCTTCTAGGACACCATTTACAATGCCTCCTTAGTCTTCCAAATCCAGGAGGTGCCACTTTGTCCTCTTCCCATCCGGTGAACCTATGAAGCCCTAACCAGCATAGAACCGCTTTAATCATCATATCTACTCCTTTAATTAAACTGACTCAATCCATATCTCTCATAAAATTCAGGGAATTCAGTAATCGTTAAGAATAACATTGTCCCTATCCCGATTCTCCCTAATATAGGTTCTTCATCGAACCACATAGTGTCAGGTGCACGTTTACCTATCTCTTTACAAATTATGGCTATTTCTTCATCAGTCATCTCACCATTGGGTTTCTTGATGTTGTACTGAGCTTTAATGGTTTCTATAATTATGTCAGCATTTAGACATGTATCTAGTTTCTTATCTTCTGCCAAATTACACCTCCTTTGGTAGCTGCTTAAGGCTTATGAGTGTTGCACCTTCTGCGTGCTGAAGGTGTCCTACAGATACGGGGTTAAGTGTGGTTTGAATAGCCTCACCTGTAGTACGGTCTAGTATAACAACAGCAACATCGTGACCCCTTGCTTGGCACTCCTTTATCCATTCATCAATGGTCTTCATCTTCATGTCTTTCTCCTCTCCATCACAATAAAGTCATGTCCATCAAGTGCCAATCTTCTAGTCATCATGAATCCACATTTCTCATAACATCGAATGGCACGAACATTCCAAGGTAACACTTTTAACCAGATATGGCTGGTAGGAACACGTGTGAGAAGACAATCTATGAGTAGATTCATAGCCTCTGTACCGTATCCTTTATTCCAGTAATTCTTTTCACCAATCTTAATACCGAGTTGAACATCATCGAGGGTCTGGTAACTGAGAGTACATGACCCAATATGCTGACCACCAAGAGCACTAAGAGCATCGATAGAAAAGACTTCAACGATACATACAGATGATGCAGTGGTCATAGGATTCAGTTCAGCTATTTCAGAGTCATCCTGCCAAACCATATCTCTTAGGGAGTCACCCAGCTTCTGGTCTCTAACACAAACCTTATCACCAACTAAGTACATATTGTGTCTCCTTATTCAGTCACAAGACTCCCAATACTATCAATTAACACACCATTGAGGTGGTCCATTTCATGCTGAAGTAGCTGAGCAAAGATATTACCTCTGGCTTTCCACTTCTTGGAATATCCATAAGATGTGAAGCCTCGTATCTTTACCCATTGTGATCGAATGACGACGTATTGCTTCCCAGGCATACTGAGGCAAGATTCATAGAGTTTAAGGGTTCCCTCACTACATTCAATCACCGGGTTCACTAATACCTCTATAGCTTCCTTCTTTCTAAATGCAGGATTTGGGTAGAAGGTAATCACTTGAAGAGATTCGCCTAATTGAGGTGCCGCGATACTGACAGGAGATATCTCATCATGCCTGTGGTTATACATAAAATCCTTCATCTCCTGCACTAGACTTCTGAGATATGAATCAAAGTTCTCTACAGGTTGAGCTGCCTGTAGAAGCACCGGATGTGGTGCTATTACCAGTTCTCTCACCATGACTATCCCCTTAGCTTCTTGAGAGCTTCAGCGAGTTGTTTAGACTTCTCTGTGTCAGCCGGCTCATCGCCTTCATCCTTGTTTCTGAGTCCAATCACAACCTCGTCTCCAACCGTAGCCTTAACCACAACCATGGCTTCATCTTTATCCGTAGTTTCAGAACCCGATTCCTTACTAGGAGTAGTCTTAGATGGTTCCCTTTTACGAGCAATTTGTGCCTGGCGTTTCTTCCTGCGTGACTTTGTCATCCTTTACCCCCTTTAAGTTTTCTCTATCCACCCCTCAACTGGCATCTTGAGCTCAGTAAGAGGCTCCATGTAGAGGTCCATTCTCCGTTCATTCAAATCCTTGAGGGTTATTATCGTATGGACAGTCTTGAACTCATACCCACACAACAGACAGCAACCACTAACATCATTATAGTATTGTAAGCGTTCAAGCGACTCTATAGAGCCACATCTTGGACAATCTACAGCATCTGAAAATCCACCCATTTGATTACCTCCTAATCATTATTAACGACCAACTTATGCAAATTCGAGTCTGACAATAGAGACAATGTCGGCGCCACTAAAGTCAACAGCATTGGGTAAATTCTCTTGTGTGGAAATGACTGAAAATGTAACACCACCGTCAAGAGTTATTACCCACTTAAAACTAGATTGTCCCATATCTACCTCCTAATCACCACAATTCCTTACCCATCAAGATGTATGCAAGACGCTTATGACCAGCCTTACGGAACCATTTTTCCCACCAGAGTGCCACTTTGGCGACAGAGTCTACGGCTACAAATTCCTCCTTGGCTAGCCCGGCATCCACATCCATCTGTGCTAGGATTTCCTCTGTAGACTTTGGTGTAGTCATCATTCACCTCCGCTATCTAATTACTACCCACAATTGCTGAAACCAGCCCATTCGCTGCCTGCATCAGATGCTCTGTATCTTTCTTATGAAATATACATACCTTTCCTCTCAACGGCTTACCATCCAGACCATACACAGTTTCCGTAGCTGGTTCTTGACAGAAGATATTTACTGGGTCAAGATGCCGCTGTTTAAACATATCCCACGTGTCAATCCCACATTTCCTCTTCACTTTACCTCCTCACTCCAACTCACCAATACTGGGCAATACTTGGAGCTAGCTTCCGTTTTTTCACCTCATACTGATGAGCTGGAGTCAAGATGTCATGACAACTAACTTTGACCTCTTTACCTGTATGATGTCGTATGACAACTACCCAGATACCAACTTAGGGAAGACTTATGATTTTGTCTCCCCTAAGTGGTGCCTGTTTGCCCGCGCGGGTTACTTCTTGGTTTTCTCTGCCTGTGCTGCCTCAGCCGCAAGTTTCTTATTGGCCTCAGCTACCTCTGCCTCCATCCGGGCTTTCTCTTCTTCCCAGACCTTATTCGCCTCTACATCACTGGCTTCGACGAATCTCTCTGGGAACTTGGCCTGGAGTTTGTACCACATAAAGTGGTCTCCTGAATCACCCCCTTCTACCTCAGCGTAGAGAGCCTTACCTACTGACGCCTTGGAGGGGTAGATACTGCCGGTCTTGGTATCCTTAATGGCAACTTTCCCACGCTTGCCACCAAACAGCCCGGTGGACTTCTTGACTGTGCTCTTCTCCAGTTTATCCTGCCTGGTTTCAAGCTCCTGAATCTTATCGATGAGCTGGAGCACAGTGTCCTCAAGATTCTCAATTCTGGACTTCGGTTTGGTTTCGTCCGCTGTTGTTCCCATTGTTTGCCTCCTCAAAACATATTTGACTTGATTTGATTTGGACAAACAGGCTGCCTATTCAGTTGTTAAGGTGCGTTGTTCTTTGCTCTTTTCTTTATTCTTAATTAAATCATATCACAAAATCGAAAATATGTAAATAAAATATGTATTTTACTAAAAAAGTACGTCCTTTCTTTAACTTAACATGTCAAAGATACATTGCTCATTTATTTGCTGCTTCGGATAGACTGAAGATGAGTATAGAAAGGTTCTAGTAGAAAACTACTACCTCGAGGACCAGACTCCTTTATCCACTTCTCTTGTGCTTGTATTGCCTGAATGACTGTATGAACTTCCTCTCGCTTTGATTTGAGATAGGGGAATATGTTGAGAAGAAAAGTCAATGCTTCGTTTCTATTGAAGTATATAGATTGATCTAGCTTACGCTTGCTACCGTCCTTATAGTATTTCGTTATGTCTCTATCCTTCCTGTAATGGCCTCCCCAGACCTCTTTAATGGGATCTGTGTTCCTTGAATCCGTTGACGAAACAGCGACTACGATTTGAAAAGATTTCCTTTCAGGACCTATTCTCTCTATCAATGCACTCCCCTCACCATCAAATAAGCCCGCAGACCATATCTTCAATTCTGTATCTATCATTTCTCCGCCAACTCTTTAAGGTTTTCTATGGCTCTACTTAGATCCCTATCTCCTAATGCTTCTGAGATCACGTTAACCAGTCCAAGCATCTCAGTATAGTTGCTTATGGCCTCAATAAACTCTATTGACTTTGCATCTTCAAGCTTATCCTCTATGTCAACAACCCAGTCTCCAATGAGCATTGACAATCTATCTACTTCGCTAACTACAGCATCCACCTCAACACCAATACTCTCTAATCTCTCCAGGTGAACAAGAAGTAACTTGAATTGTCTATCAGAGGCTCTGTGCACCCATTTGAAAGGAACAGCCTCAGATACTTCAACAGCTGGTTTAGGTGGTCGTCTTGGTGGTTGAACATATGTTGGGGCATATTCTACCCTTGCCGGAGCAGACCACCCTTCTCTCCATGCCTTACATAAGTTTGTCCACGACCGCTCATCCTCTTTGCCTATGTCCGTAAGCTTAAATACTCTCCGAGTACTGATGACAACATGGACTCCATCTGTTTTCCTGATACTATAAAGAGGTCCTCCAGGAGGAGGATAGAGCATAGGCTCTTCTCGAACAAGCTCGACAAGATTGAGGAGTTGACTAAACTTGAACAAGGTCTTGAAGCTGAATGCGGTCATACCACGGAGCTGTTTGTGTTTGGGGCGAAGGGTATTCTCACGCCTGGTAAGTTCCTTGTAGGTTGAGTGGAGATCTGTGATTGCGGCTTCGGTAACCAACTCCCCTGTAGGTAATGGGATCTCACCCAAGAGAATGCCTTTGATTACAGCACCCGGTCGTATTGGCTGAGCTCCGCGACCTCTAAGAATAACCATACTATCTTTAGATTCCTCTATGGCCTAATTTCTAACTTAGTGGGCCTAGATTCAAAAGTAATTTGCTAATACTAAACTATCCCAAACCACTTATAATGCGCAAATAATGCATTTTAGTATACTTCCTACCCACTTATTAAGATAACCCCTATAGCTTTATTTCTAATTACTACCAATTATTACCGGGTTCTCCTGTGAGGTTCTCGATACCAGAATAGCTTCTCTGGAATTAATGAGAAACCCTCTTTTGCGATTGTGATTACGATTATCCATTTTTTAGTTAACCACCTTATAAATGAAATTGCAGACTGCAGAGAAGTTGTCTTACTATATCCACAATACTCGTTATATCACTCTAATGTAACACCATAAATAACACTTACCCAGTCGCGAATTTGGTACTCGTAACCGATTATCCCTTCCCATGCCAGACAATGGGTAAATACTGTGTCATGGGACATAGCGTTGATCTCGCTATCACTTTTAGTATCCCACGATTCAAGACCGAGACGCTGGCGCACCTTTTCCATGATGTAAGCAGGGTATATGGCCACTTCACATACTTTCTCACTAGATATGTATTGCTGCATGTCGCTCTGATACAGAGTGATAAAGGTTACAATATAAGCTTGAAAGTCACCAGGAGGACCGTTAAAGACGCGTATATCAACAGGCCAATTCTCTACAGACATTCCTGATAAGCTATCCTTGCCAGCAGCTATTGCACCTTCCTTTGTTTCATATGGTGTATCGGACTTTTCCATTGCTACGTCGTGTGCTGTGATGATCTGGTAGTAATACATGTTTACCTCCCAATACTACATTATGGCTGTTCTGTCAACGGATATATCATTTAGGTTAAATTCAAAGAGTCTAACCTCTCCCGACGGCCCTTCAAGGCGACTTGCATTATTTGCTTGCTTGTCCCTGTTTCTCTTAATGGTATAGAAGAAAGCCATACACTCATTCTTAGGGTAGGCGTTGTTCCTGTAAGTGTAGCCGTAAACCACCCCATCTCTGAATACTGTCATGTTTACCTCCCTATGTGCTTCATTCGTTCTGCTGCACTCCATGGACCATGTTTACCAACTCTGGCAACCATGATAGCAGCCTCTTCAACAGTGTATCTGTGTTCCTCCATAGGGCTAAACGTTTCAAAGTCCTCAATAGTGTAATAGTCCTTGGTCTGAGGTTCCCACACCCAACCAGTAAGCAATTCGACCCAAGCATGGTTAACTCTGGCACCCTCTGCAGATAGTTGTACAGAGCCATGAATAAGATAGCCTTCTCCCTTTTTAATAAGGTAGTGCCATGCATCTTCGTAGCAAGTGCCAGTTGGGAGATTTTTCGGGGAACCATTGCTCTCTGGTCCTTCCCATTTGAGTAGGGTGTTACCATACTTCTTATAGTCTACAGGACTAAATCCTTTGCGGATATACCAGTCTTCAAGCTCCTTCTGACTAATAGCACCATAAGCACTCACCTGGTTAACTATAGAGTAACTCTTTTCTCCACAGTACTCTAATACCCTATCAAGCAACAAAGATCCCACACGAGGTATCCCACTTTGATTTATTAGCCTGTTGAACCAAAGCCAGTTGTCAGGTTCTAGATCAAATGAGACTGCTTCCGGAGCAAGCAGCCTTGATAGTTCAGCAGTCGCCCTTATTCCTGACATGTGTGCAGTTATGTTACCCCCTATCTCTGTTATCACCACTTCGGGCAGTTCGAGGTTCGTATTCTTCAACCTATACATCATCAGAGTTGGATTATCAGAGTAATATGTATTCTGCACGAAACCCAGCCTCTCATAAAATCCTTTTGCTCCAGGGGCATAACTTGCGCTTACTATATCAGAACCTTCTTCACGCCCAATCCTCATCACTTCCTCTATAAGAAGCTTCCCTACACCAGACCTGTGTGTGAAGGATGCGATTTCCTTTATGTTAGTATTCCGGATACACATGTTCTTATCATCAATGGTCTCATAAACTGCAATACCTATCAGGTCACTGTTGTCCCATGCAACAACGCACGGTTCCTCATAATAATAGCCCATTACTTCTTTCAGGATACCTAGAGATGATTGCATTCTGAGGTCCATATCTGACTCTATCCTGTGCCAGGTACGTTCAAGGTTGTCGATAACCTGATCAACAGTTGTTCGTTCCACTCTGAAAGCAGAAATACTTGGGTTACTCAGCTTCTTCGTATGGTCTCTCTCGGCTTCCAATTCCCTTATAAACCTACCAGCTTCACCAAATGTCTTTACCCGTTCTTCATACGGTGTTGTAATCTTCAGCTGCTGGCAAAGAACAGTTATGTATCTGAGCTGTCCTGGAGTTGGGGGTCTTCCGTAATCAGGACTGCCAAGGATACCTGCAGCATGTGGCACATCATTCAGCATGAATTTTGCTAGCAGCATATATATCATCGCATTAAGTGCTGTCTGTACCATCTAGCCCCTTCACTACCTTATTGAACATCATCATCCCAAATGCTAATATCATTCCTGAGATAGCACTATTAAACACAGTTGTCATCATTCCTGTAGTCTCAGCAGTTGTTATCTGCTGATCCTGCATTGCCTCAAATAGTTCTACTGTAACATTATCAGGTAACATCATGCGAATACTGGAACCTGCCCAGGACTAGATGGTATAGTTACATACCCTTTCTCAATCCTTACTGGGTGCTCCTTCCCACACTGGCAACAAATGTCATAATATACCCTTGCAGAGGCAACTCTTCCACCAAGCAAGGGAGGCTTCCGAGTGTCTAAGTTGGTGAATACCTTTGTCATAGTGCCCGGCATCACATCTGCCCCTATATTACCCTTGACGACCTCTATTTTCATGATAGACTTCATTAACCAAGCATCAACTTTACAACCTGGACACTCACGAAATTCTGCTAATACTTCCATGTTACCTCCTGGTTCCTAATCACTAGTTCCACCGAGCCTTCATAGATATTTCCGTCAATGCAATCGACAAAGCCATCGCCTCTCTTAAAGATTGGATTGCCCATTCTGGAATACCTACAATTTGTGCAGAATTATCATAGTATATCCTGCATTCTAGTTCCGCCATTCTGCGTCTTACGTCTTCAACTATGACCGCTTCTATATCAACATCTACCACGTCGGCACCAGTTCCTTCAAATGTATTGCCTTAAATCTCCCGTACAAATTAGCAGTAGTAGCGATACTCTTATGCCCAAGATGTTGTTGAACAGTATGGAGTTCGGCGTGATTCATCAACATATGGATAGCTCTACTGTGTCTAAATATGTGGGGGTGGATAGGTATTCCGGTTCTCTTACCCACACCCTTTATCAGGCTCCAGGCATACCAGTATTCCAAACCCATAAAGATTTTCTTGGACTTTGAATCCCGAACATCTAACCATTCTGTAAACACAGCAAGACCCTTATCTGAGATGTTGACCTCCTCCTTCCTACCACCTTTCCTAGTAACCAGTAGTAGCTTGTAGTCCCAGTTAATATCATCAAGTTCTGTGTTCAATAACTCAGATATTCTAACAGCAGTGTCGAAGAGAACAGTTATCAGTGTCTTCTCAAGAACGGTATTGCACGCTAGCAATACCCTAGTAACCTGGTCGGTTGTAAGATAATTAGGTTCGGGTGGTCTAATAGTTGGTAAGTCTAAATCAATACGATTCCCCTTCCACCTAAACCATCGCATAATAGCATGACCATGAAGACCAGCCGTGCTAGCAGACTTTGTTTTAGACAGGATGTCTACGTAATGCTGTGCAGTTTCCTGTGAAGGTTCATTTCCATCGAGTGTGGAAAACCACTTTCTCAGTGCATAAATGTAGACTTTGAGGGTACCAGGACTAACACGGCTCTCCAGATAGTCTCCAAATCTACGAAGTTCCCGCATGTAGTTCATCTGTTTACATTTGCCTCAGTATATAATATTGTTTAACTATATTGTAGTCTAATTACTTTAGTTTGTAAACATACAAGGGGAGCTTTATTCGGTAATTATTGTCATCTTTCCATCAATCAGGGCTTGCTTGAACGCATTAGGGGTAGGTGCGACTCCGGGTGGAATAATGTTCACTCCAACCCTTGTTATCTTGACTCTTTATCCTCTATCAATGCGAATGAGTACAAACCCGTCCACAACAAGTATATCACTCATATTATGTCCTCTTTCTATTGCCTGTTCTACAGAAGAATAGCCGGACCAGAAGTAGCCAGGCGGTATCACAAATGTACCTACGCCTACCTGCACTTCACCTTCAATGGTCCACTGTATAAGTCCTCCCTGGTCTTCTATATAATTACCTACCGCCGGATCCGTCCAACCCAGAGAGAGTGTTGCCTTGATATTATAAAGTCCATTGTACTGAGGTGGATGTGCTGTGTCAGGAGTAAGCCAAGCTACAACAGGGTTACCTGTATCAGTATAGTATATCCCAGTATGGTCTAAAACTAAACGACCCGGAATAACCCCATCTTCTACCCAGGATACACCTCCTGACATCTCGCCATCAGGATAGCCCTCCCTCGAGATTATAGATACAAGTATACGGTATTTAGTATATTTGTCTGGTGGTATATTGGACGGATGCTTCTCCATCCAGAGTTTGTATACAATTCCGAATGCTTGGTCCCCCCAAGCTAGACGCGGTGCCGGTGTTGGTAAATAGATAGAAATTGGATTGTCTGGCGTTGGGATTGCCATAAGCGGGTATGCAACAGCAATTGTGAGTCGATCACCAGAAGTAACAAGCATAAATGGATTTCCTGCATCAACCCTATTAGGGATACCATCACCATCAGGAACGCCATCACCATCAGGAACGCCATCACCATCAGGAACGCCATTGCCATCAGGAACGCCATTGCCATCAGACGGTGGCGGTGTTGCTCCCGCTGTTGGCAAGATACTACCTATCATTGACACCATCATTATCATCATGAATATTGGCATCATGGAAGACATTCCGAATTCATCAGGTTTTTTTGGGGGTCTGAACTCCTTTGGTAGCATATATGCCGGTATTTCTTCGTGTGGTAGGGGTTTCCAAGGTGGTTCCTCTTCCTCCAATCTCGGCTCCCTTAGGGGTTCATACGATTCTTCCCATACTACCACACCCTCTATTGGCTCCTCCGGCTCTTCTGGGGGTTCGTATGGTATCATTTCTTGTGTCATGCTGTCCTCCTGCTAGCAATATGTTTAGGGGGTAGGTTTGCTTGGGTATACACCCAAAATACGTAAATATTGCATTTTAGCGTTCTTAGCAAACATTTGCACCCAACCTCCAAGTTAAGTAATACCTAATTCTCCAGCTTTCTCTATAAGCCAGCGTTTAGATTGCTCAGCTTTTTCACCTTCATCATAGATATGCTGAAGTGCCGTGTTTACCTGCGTCGTCGTTCCGAAATCATCAATCCCAGCTTTCTCTTTAATATCAGACCCGAGACTTACCCAATCACCATAGGTTTTGGGGACTGTACGGTCTTCTTTCAGTGTTAGCGGTTGGCTAATTCTGTCGAGAGTTTTTTCCACACTTTGCCTAAATGGACTCCCGACCCGGTACGATTCTGTGTATTCAGGTTGTGCCAAACCTGAACGCTGATCTGGTTCCTCATTGTAAACCTTTATCGCCAAACTTGCATCTCCAAACTCTTCGAACTGGGTGTCCACTGTACGTCGTGCGTCAATAGCAGCCCCAACTATAGTCTTGAAAGGTGTAGCTTTTTGTAGAATTTCGCCAGTTACATTATTGTGTACTTCCCAGTAGTGATACTCCTTCTTTTCAAATCCATGTTCTGACAATACCGAGTTAGTTAGTGTCATGAGCAAGTTCGCATGTCTGTCTTCATCATCAGCAATACCGTCTACCATATTGCCTTCACTATGATGCCCAGCGTCTCTAAGCCGTATCGCGAGGTTACGGTAGCTTTTCGTGGCCTCTATTTCTCCATGCGTCTCTTTTTTAAGCTCATCTACTAATGTCATATCAATCTCCAATCTACCCTCATTACCTACCAGCAATTGAAAGTTTCCATCTCAACTCATCAGCGTCAAAGGCTACTATATCATTTCCTTTGGAGTCCCTGAACCAATACTTGGGAGTTGAATATGCTAATTGCCATCCTTCATCCAATTCTACAAACTTAACACCGGTTTCTTTAGCTATTTTTCTACCGACATTCTCAAAATTGGCTTTCTTTACACGGAGTCTCTCTTTCTCTTTTTCCGTATGAGTTACTTGTCGATATGCCTCGGATGCTTTTCCACTAGTGCGTATGTAGGTATAACTTGGAGGTGCCTTTCCACTACCCAAAAAGGTAGCTGGCTCCTCTCCAACTGACTTCATCGCTCCACTCATCATTTTCATCATCATAACTACTATCATCATAGTTATCATTAGATTCATGATACTGTTTATGTCTAATTGCTGATTACTTGTTGTCATTATCTTTATCCTTTCCCCAAAACGTTCCTTTGCCAAGCATTGTCATCATAGGCACAATAATAGCTGTAGCAACGAGTAGCTGCAAAATCGCACTTATGTCGAGAGGGTCAGGACTAGAATTAAGATCAGGATAACCTTCAATGTTAACAGTATCTCCATGCACTACATCAACAGCCTCAGCTGCATTAACTTCGAGAAAATACCGTGCTCCAGAAGTAATTGCCTCAAAACGCACATTTTCCTCACCTGGAGATACATTGTGCAGTACCCCAACAACACCATACTGACTGCTAATGAAGATAATATCAAGAGCAAAGAGCATCTCGGTCATGTTGATTTGAATTAAGTTTTGGTCACTACTCATATCAAACAACACACCACTATTTTCAAGCATGCTCTCTACACCACTGAGTCCTTGTACTAGCTCTGCATAGGTGTTTGCAACACTTGCAGACCATTGCCTGCTATTGATTGTTATTACTGCTTGTCCTGGCATTATGCTTCACATTTCTCCATTACTTAATCTGTTTCATCATCATACCCATCATGCCTACGACTACCACCATTTGTAGCATACTAGAAATGTTCAACGATGGCTGCATTACTTCTAGTATGAGTGCACCTAGTGGTACACCTCCACCATAGTTATTGTCTTTACCTGCTGGTTCACCTTCCGGTTTAACTCCTATCCGCACACTCCACTTGTCTACTAATTCCTCAGCAGTAAAAAGTCGTACCAATGTGGGGTCAATACCCTTAGGTATTACTCCTGTATAGGTAACACTTCTGGTTATACCTTCTTCAGTTAACAGAACTACAGCGGTACCAAAAGGACATGAGAAGCTAGTCCCACTCTTAGCAGCAGTAGCAGAATCACTAACACTACTAGCCAATATGATATTCTCACCAAAGAACACTGATTCGGGTTTGACAATTCCTTCTTTTGTTGGTCCTCTTGAACTGAATTCACTAATTAAGAATGGATTTAGGCCTACTGAGCCGACGGCCCCAACAAAACGTTCACAGGCAGGATTCATTATTGTTCCTGGATTTGGACCATCATTACCTGCTGCTGCTATTACCATAACACCTTCATTTATAGCTGCTCGACAAGCTACCCGTAAAGGATTATTTGGGTTTCCGTCATCATAACTACCGAGACTTAAATTCACTACCCATGGTGCCACTTCCGGATTTGTATCTCTAAGGGTAAGGATATGGTCTATTCCCAACACTACTTCTTCCTCTGTCCCTTCCCCTTCATCATCCAATACCTTGATATTAAGAATGCCACATTCTGGAGCAGCACTGGCTATTACTGAAGCTACAGCGGTACCATGATCGAATCCGTCCCTCATTGGATCAGTAGTGAAGTTTCTGCTATGTACAATGTGGCCTCTGAGAAGGTCATGGGTTTCTCTGATCCCTGTATCAATAACAGCAATGTTAAGGTTTCTTCCGTATAAAGGTGGGTCAGTTATAGCTCTGACCGCATCAAGACCAGCAATCGCCGTTAGCTCACTTGGTGTGTACACTGGTGTGCCGGCAACAGGTGTAGGTGGAAGTACAGGAGATGTTACTATTGTTTTAATCGGCTTAATTTCAGTAATTACACAACCTAGAGATCTAAGCTTATCTGCTTGTGTGAGATTAAGTGCTGCAAAGATGATACCTGTTCTGGATGCCTCTTTAATATCTGTACCACCTACAACTCTCACCTGCTGGACCGTGCTGCCAACGATTGAGTATCTCAATTTACTTTTTTACTCCTTTATCTTGTCCCAAATATCAGTTAACCGCTGCTCCATCCTACCCAACTGAGCAGCAATGACATCCAGTTTCTCGCCAATACCAGGGTTGCTAGCAATGTTCGGGTTACGGTGATTACGTTTCGTCATGATTACCTGCCAGCCTTGCAAAACTGACAATATTGCAACCACAACGACAAGAATCCCTAGAGTAGTCTCCATAACCCATCTCCTTTATTCTGATACTGTATCATTTTTATCATTTTTATCATTGTTTACTCTGAATCATCACCATCTTTTTTCTTCCCAGCTCTCATTCTACCAAATAGTTTCAGGGCAACAATACCCAGAGGGAAGAAGGCGACAATAGCGGTGAGAATATTACTAAAAGACACAAACACTGCATACCAGTATGGTGCCATAATAAGACCAATAAGTATCCGCCTGTATTTCTCCGGTATATTGCTATCATATATCCAGACACCTACTCCACCCAACACTAGGGCAAAGACAACACCAAAAAAGGTATAAATGTCAATGGCAGTAGTACCTAACTCTATCATTGTTCAACCTCCACCAGATTATTTATTACTACCAAGTCTTCCTTATTTTTCCAATTACAATCTGCTCACCACCACCTATTTCCTCAGAGGTGTCTACGAATTCAACCCAGAGATAATCACCTATGACTATCTCACCCGCTTGGTACTTTGTAATCACTGATTCTGTAACCAGGCAATCATAAAACCAGTCCTGACCGTTCCAGGTACGTTTTACTCTAGCCGGTCTAGCTGCTAGGGCATCTACCGATACAAGTTGTGCTGGATGTCCTGATGCTGGCGGGGTTGGCTCAGGTCTAGGTACAAGATAACCACTGGCGATTAGTTCGGCTTCATGATTATGCCATATCAAGGTATGCTGATTAGTAAAATCCGTTTGACTTTTACTAGCCTTTAGCTCTCGATGCTGGCTAGGTAGTCCATTATTTACAATATCAAAGAATTCAGTCTCAAGCAGGTTAGCTTGATTTAAGTAATTCTCATCAATTTCTGTTTCTGTCAGCATTTTAACTCCAATAGCCTAAAACCGAAAAGCGTGTTGCTACTTCTGTACTATATATTTCTATTATCCGATTGACGTCACATTCAGCTATGATTGAAAAACCCCAATATGGTGATGCGGCATCTGATACTACATTGTTGATTCTGTTAAGAGCAGTACCATTTTTTCTTACCCCTACATTTTCCGAGCTTGCCATAACGCGTATAGCTATTAGTACTGCCACTGCTCCAGCACCGATAATTGCCGACAAGTCATAATCCTCCCAAGTAGAAGCAAAAGCGAGTTGAGCACTTGTATCATTGCCATTAAGCTCTGTGAAAGTAACCCCAGCAGGCACATCTATCTCAGTTGGGTCAGCGCCAGCGCCAGCACCCTTGAGGAGTTTATTGGCTGTCCACCTCATTGGGTCACCGCCACCGGGTACATGCCTAGAGGCATGAAGTAGGGCTGCCGCTATTGCTAGGACCTCTGCATTCAAAACATGCTGGTCATCAGCTAGAAGTCCTAACAGAGCAGTTACACTAATCTCAGCACCGCCCCCGTTCTCATGTAGTGCCGCCGTATGCTGATGATTATGGTCTGCCCTAGCGAAAGAATGAGATGAGCCTTCCGCATTGGCAGCCTCAGATATTGCACCAGGAGCGGCGGCATCTAATGCGTCTGCACCATCTTCTGGGTCATGCCTATTCTTATGGACTAAGGCTGCCGCTACTAACAATACTTCAGCATCCAGAACATGCTGGTCGTCTGCTAAAAGACCCGCGAGATCGGCAACACTAATCTCATCAACACCAGTATCTTGGTGCCTGGTAGCATGAAGGACTGGTATATTTCCTTGCGGTGGAATAGGCATTACTGCACTCCCCCAACTATCTCTTGGACTCTCAGTGTCACGTTTCCATTAACTGTCGTCTGGAAATTCACTGTGTCGCCAGAATGAACCAAAACATCGAACATATAAGCACAATCAGCTGGAAGAGCTACTCCGCTGTTTAGGTTAGCCACGACAGTAGTTCCACCATTCGTCAGCCGTGCCGAAAAGATCCCAGCAACACTCAATACCACCATAATGCGGAATAGACAAGGAGTGTTAGTAGGTGTCAAGTCAGCAGCTAAGATGTCTACGCCCGCAGTTTCTGCTACTTCATGCTGGGCAGCCTTCTCCAGGGGTACAAACTGAGCCATTCGTGCCAGTAAAGATAGTGCTATATCTAAGTTTGCAAAGTCTCCTGATATATCTCTACCAGTTAATGCTGTGCCTCCCCACTCAGTTATACTCTGTACAGTAACAATATCGGCTGCGGTTAAAGCCCTAATCACTCTGGGATCGATTTCAACTCCAGCACTTCTTAACTGGACAAGCAGATCAAAAGTAGCCGCTCTTTGTTGAAGTTGTTGAGCTTGGGAACCATAAACAACACCTAATAATCTAGCTGCTCGATCACTTATATCAGCTAAGGTAACTGGTCGCCTAAGAGAATAAGTGCTCCCAGCAACCACTACAGCTCCACCTGCTAATGCCGGGATGGTAACTGTGTTTGCAGTATTACTCGCAATAATTCCTAGATACTGAATACCCCCAATTACAACCTCAAAAGTAGCACCTGCCCACATATTGACAGCCCAACTCTTACCTGTATCAACAATTGTGGTGTTTGAGCCTCCTGTAGCTATTCCTGTATCAATAGATGCTTCTACTGTTGCTAGCAGAGCAGCTTTCAGTTCAGTAAATTCAGTGGTCATATCAAAGTCAAGAATTACATAGACTGATGTAGTATTTAGTGCCATCGCCCATGCTTCTCTTATAATCAATGTTTGGTCAGAATTGCTGTTTACTACTCCTAGTTGACCAGCTCCAGCACCCTTAATTATCTTGACTAAACGATTTCTATGTACGTTGGTTGCCCATCGCTTTGACTGATCGGTAAGAGAATTACCTAGTACTGGAGATGTGCCTGAAGATACACCGCTATCTATGGCAAGAGATCTCATTGCCTCAATAAGTACTGATTCATATGTTGGGAGTGGTAGCTGTGTTGTCATCATCTATCTCCTATTTCCCAGACACTTGTTTCATCATCATACCCATCATACCTACAACAACCATCATCATCATGAGCGCACTTATATCAAACCCTCCTGGTGCTTCAACTGCCGTACCCACCAACGATACTGTTATGGAATCAACCAAAGTGTCATCATCAAATGATGGTACTTCGTTCTCCAACCTGTACAGGAACAAACCCAGGATTGTATTCGTCCTGTTAAGCGTGAACTTGCAATCTTGCTCCTCTTCGTCATCTTCTTCTAAGTCCCAGGTTGATGTTTCAACAGTGCTGTTAATTGCGTAAGCTTCACCGGCAACTTTGAGCGCTCCGAATAGTGAACCTGATATATATTCCAAATTCGCTGTATAGAGTGCCCCAATCAGGTAATAAGTACCGTCTTCTGTTGCCTTGAGTGTAATCTTGCATTCAAGTATTTCACCAGCTACATAGTTAACCAATGATCCCAGATCTAATGATAGATTTGTGCCCATCTTATTTCTTCCCCTTAAACCTACTCACTACTTCCACCCCCTTCCTCACCCCTTTTGCCAACTTAATTACTATAGGTTTTGGATCTGTTCCACCTTGTACACCCATCATACCCATCATCATGCTCATCATCATAACCATGATCATCATAGGTATGATGCTCATTATACTCGTCGTTTCTGGCATACCAGTAATTATTACTGCACCAGATGCCTTAGCTTGTAACCCATTATCAAATTCAACCCATAAGTCATAGGTTTTGTTATGTAGTAGTGTATCGTCTGCTGTAATTGGTACATCAAAAGTAAATATCTTGCTTGTTACAGTAGAACTTGCTGGTAAAGTTATGTTATATTTGAATGTCTCGTCCCTGAAAGGGTCTATTACAAGAGATACCCAGAATCCACTTGGGAGAACAAATTCCTTCGTTGCAGAATACTCGATTGTTACTTGCGTGCGGAGAGTCTCACCAGGGCTTATTGTCAATGGAGTTGTGCCAAGTGTTCCTCCAACTTTGCTCCAACCATCTAACGTGAGGCTAACAATATCTAATCCTTCTTCTGGAGGTATATCTCCCAATGCTCTGAAATGGCATTTGACAGCACGGTGTTCATTCATAATTTGTACCATTTCTGGATTTTGGTACGAAATTCCACCGACTATCTCATCAGACCATTTTTCGAATGCGTAACCAGTGTTAGGATGAGCAGTTACTTGAACATTTGTTCCACGGATGAATTGTCCCTCTTCATTATGATGCCAGGTAGTTTTACCCTCATTACTTGCTGGATTTGTGGTTACGTATCCTTTACCTATAGGAGCAATATCGACTTCGAGAGTTTCAGAAACTTGTCCAATAGGTACAAAATGACACTTAACTGCACGGTGCTCTGTCATGAGCTGTACCATTGCTGGATTCTGTAAGTTTACCCCACCGACTATCTCGTCAGTCCATTTCTCAAATACATAACCGGAAACAGGATGAGCCATTACCTCTACACTTGCACCATAAGAGAATTGCCCAGTTGAGTTATTTGTCCATTGCTTATATCCTGTTATAGGATCAGGAGTAGTAGTTACATGCCCCTTACCTATAGGAGCAATATCGACTTCGAGAGTTTCTAGTATCACTTCCTCTTCTTTGAAATGGGCAGTAATTGTCCGATTCTCCGTCATGTACACTGGTGCAGTAAGGTTTGTAGTATCAGTTAACTCACCTGACCAGCTCTCAAATTCATAACCAGTGTTAGGATGAGCAGTGACATAGACGGTTGTCCCTTTGAGATAATATCCATCATATGTCGCTCCAGTTGAAGGTACTGGGCTTGCCGTAACATAACCACCAGCGGTAGTATCCCTGTTGATAACAAGGCGTTTTAGATCAGGCTCTTCTGGTTCTTCAGCAGCAGCTAGATTTATTGTTCTTGTTTGATAATCCTCAAAGTGCCATTGATTATCAGAACCATGCCAATAAGACTCAGCACGAATATTCGCATCGGCATTAGGCATTGTGAAATGGCCTATAAAATAATTCGTAACACCGGCTTGAATATTGGAATTTTCAGGACTGAATACTACAGGAATTACACCATTCACGAAAGCTACTGGCTTAATTCCAATAGTGATAGAATACTGGTTCTTAATATAGACAAAGATTTCTACAGTCTCGCCAGCATACGCCTTGGCATTAAGAGGAGCTATTATGTTTAACGTAGTTCCATAAGGACGTTCAATGCGTATTAAATCTGTGTACATTATTGTCTCCAATAATTATATCATAATTCCTGTTCACCCCCCTAAACAAGAAGGGTTTGCCACATTATACCCACTATGGCAAACCCTTTAGTTGAACTACCAGTCTCCCGGTAGTTATTAGGCAAACTCCACCTATCGGGATATTATCCACATCTCCCTGTGTCCACTGATGCTACCTCCGTTATACCCCACATAGGCAAGTTACCTCCTGTATGGGCTGCCATGCAGGTTTATGGGTCTATTTCAAGATTAACGAACGGAGCGCCCTGTCCACCACCTACAGCGTTCGCCATAACAGTACCGACTCTCTGGTGTTCATAAGCACCACCAGTTAACTCAATGCCGGTGCGGTCTTGGATAGCACCATCACCAACAACATAGGCTGACCTGTTATTGGCTCCAACTCCGAGAGTCAGATTTGTAGCAACCCATATCGGCCCCCAGGTCTTGAACCAGAGCCAGTCTCCATCAGCGGCTACGTGACATGCACGGCCGACTGCGTTAGCGAGCTGCGAACCTTCAACAACGTTAGCAGCGGCTACAACAGCAGCGTACGGGCTTGCTATGATCTCTGTCGAATCTGTTATCACTAGGGCGAATGGGGTGGGTCTGTCAAGTCTTACAAGGAATGTTCCAGTCCCGGCAGCTTTCAGGGCATTACCGACAATTCCCCTGGTATAAATACCAAGAGCAGTCATGAATACTACGGTACCACCTACCAGGTAATTCAGCGGTACTGAGCCATCCTGTTCAGGTCCCTCTGTGTTGTTTAGCGTAAGCAACACCTGGGTAACCCCAGCAGCATATGCCGCGCCAAGAACGCGCATACCGGCATCCTGAGGATTCTCAACGAAAGATAGGCGGTTATCAACCAATGCACCACCAGCTTGACCGTAGTGGTAAACCCCATCAATCATTTGCAGACGAGAACCGGTGCGGTAGTTCTGTACCGTGGATAGTGCTTCAATTCCCTGAGCTGGTCTTCCTGGCATCCTCTCACCGAGGAAATGATTTATAACTGTGTCAAACTCATCTCTTGTTATATGCACCACGCTATTTCCTCCTATTTCATTTTCCCCCTCCGGGATTCTTTATTTTCTCCCTTCGGCTTCCTTCAAGCACCTGGAATCTCACTAGGTGCCATCCAGGGATGTTACAACTAGGAGCTTTATACTACTAGTGTTTTGCCAATGTACCCGTTCAGCCTGAACAGGCAATTTACAGTCGCTGCAGCAACTACACCCGTATTGGTGAATGTGCATGCGACACTCTCACCAGCAGGTAACCTCAGTGCTACCGGTTTATTGGTTAATACCCACCAAACTGCCAGAACACCGAACTCATCAAACTGTGTGCCGCCACCAGCGCCAAAATTGACGTTGACTGCATGGCGAGTTTGACCAGCCACATTTGGAGTCGCAACCCTGTCTGGCCACAAACTGCATCTCCAGTTAAAGTCGATGATATTGGCGCCACCGCTAGCGGGGATAATACCCTCAACACCTGTTATGTACCAGACTTCCCCAGTCGGTACTGTGAGGGCAGCACTATGAGTAGTACCAATTGCCTCAGCAAGAGTAATGGCCAGGGTTTGAAGATCATGGTCCTCTTCCCGACCATCCAACATACCCAGAATGTGCTGTTGCTCTGCCCAGACATTAGGCTGGTTCACCGCCAGATCAAGGTCCCAAAATCTAGGCTCGCCTTTGTAGTACCCAATTGGGAGTACGCCAAGTGAACCCCGGGCTCTACTCTCAACTGCATTAGCTGGCGACAAGCTATAGGCAACAGTTGTTGCCGGTCGAATGGTTTTATCAGTTAACCTTTCTTGTCCCATAACATACCTTCCTTTCACATTTTATTTTTCATGGCGGAAGTATCCACTAGGAAGCAGTAACGCCCGTCATTGCACCGGACATCATCTTCATCATCATGACTACTATCATCATGGTGATCATTAGGTTCATGATTGAGTTGATGTCGATGCCAGTCTGTGCAGTACCAACTGTTAAACCTGTGGTCATCGTAGCCTCCTCTGTTATAATACTCTTTTCTTGTTTTAACTTTCCTGCTCTAGCTGGCGGTGACTCCCGACATTGCTCCAGTCATCATTTTCATCATCATGACTACGATCATCATGGTGATCATCAAACTCATCATGGAGTCAATATCGATGCCAGTTTGTGCAGTACCGACAGTAGCTGGGATAGCTGCCGCCTGCAAAGGGAGAGTAGATGCCTGCAGGCCGCTGATCGGCATTGCCGTTATTTGTTGTGCATTCATATTCCTTCCTCCAAAAACGCTCGGTCTATAGGACTCTTGACTGCCGCTCGTCAAGAAAGTTCGACGTTTACCCTATTACAGACCAAATGCGTTCTTTAGATTTCTCTCCCACTTGTCTTCCATTCCCGGCTTAACCTTGGCCTTGAAGTTCGCCACCGGTATCGACCCTGAAACGTCGGCGCCAAAAAATGCGCTCATACTCTGGGTATAGTTGGTACCCATTACGCGAAGCCTGTTCGCCAGTTTCTTCTTAGACTCTGCAATTCCCATTTATCAACCTCCGTTTAATATTTTGGTACTAGGATATAGCGGCCATTACCCTTTTTCATTTACCATGGTATAATTATAGCACAACTACGGAAGTTTGTAAAAGCTTTTAATGAGGCTTTTTAGGAAGACGTCGATGCTCGACGAGGAATTCTAGTGAGGAACAAAATTATATTCTGGAAAAAAGTGTCCATTAGATATGGAGAACATCTGTACACAAAACATAGTTAAGAACCAGTTGCTATTGCATCATTCTACATGCAGCTTTACGGGCTTCTCGATTCCAAAACTCTTGTCCTTCAGTGGTGTCAAGATCCACTTTCAGAAATCGGGCTTCGGAATCTACCCAGTTTTGCACCTGCTTACTGTACATGAGAACTTTTATTGTAGTTTCTATCTCATGTTTTGAAAACTTAGGTCTTATTCTTCTCAATTATCTCACCTTTGATAGAAAAAAATGAGCTCAACTGCTGGGCCAACGCCGTACCAAATTGCCCAATCAGTTCCGGGATTAGCTTTTGGGCTTCTGGATTATCGGATGCTAGAGCAATAATGACAGTATGCTCCTTGTAATCAATCTCTATAGCTCCCCGGATATATTGACTAACTTTCTGCATCTGGGCCATTTTCTGTGGATCCACTCCCATCACCATGATATACCTCCTACTCTGTTTTTTCTGTCTTCCTAACCCAACCTTCCGGTTCTGTGGCTGTTGTACCCTGTGTACCTTGCATACCTGGAAGCAGGCTTCCCATTAGTTTCTGCATTATCGGCTCCATTGTTCTGAACATCATACTCTTCATTGGATCGACTTCATTCGATTTGAGTTGTTGCTGTAAACTGGCAAGTACCGGTGTTATATTCTGTTGAACACTTGCTGCCGCTAACATTGCAGCTTCAGAGGCTGCACTCTTGGCAGCAATAGCTTCACCTGCTCGCATATCTCTAGCCATCTCAACTAATGGTCGTGCTTGCTGTATACCAAGTTGTGATAACTCTTGTGCTATTCTTACCCCGAGAGTTACCACAGTCATACCGAACTTCATACCCTTCTCAAAGATTGGCCCTTCGCCATCTTGTACAGGGATAGAGATAGACTCAATAAGAGCCTCCGGTGGAGAACCTTTGGCATAGATTTGAATACCCTTACTAGGAGTTGTAGCTACTTCCGTGCTTCTACTTGAGGGTGGTGGTCTATTTGGTCTTTTTCTGTGACCTTCTTTATCGAGATCATAGGTACAATGATCTACCGTCCTCGAATTGAAATCACCATACTCTCCACTCTTAAGTTCCTCTTCGGAGATACCATGCATCAAGGCCCATTTGATAAACTCTCCCCTCTTTTCCTTCGGAGGTGGTTCGTCATGTAGAAAAGTGGGAGTTTTATCCTCTAATGCCTCCTCTGGTTCTCCACCACCATTACCACCATTACCACCATTACCACCATTACCACCATTGCCCTCGTGTTCTTCGACCATTATAATCACCTCCTAACCTGCATATTCTGCAATAACATTATAGCAAAATGCAGGTTAGTTGTAAACCTATCATATAGTTCTGGGGCAAAACTTTTTTCAGCAATCACTGTGCAACTTTTTTCTGCATTTCTGCAACCTGCCTGCTACTTGGCTTACCTGGCAGATATAGTTTTAATACAAAAGCATACTGCTAACTCCAGAGCCCCCCTATACTTAGTTACAATAAACTCTGCATTCTACTGCAGGTTTAGCAGAAAACCCTTCATGCAATGAGCAATTCAACAGCCCTCTTCACTCCTGTCCTCTTTGATAATCTGGCTACACGAACAGCATCCCTTACATCATGTGTTGCACCTACTAATCTCATTGCTATCTCATGAGCACTTTCCTGATCAAGATTTTCGTGCCGTATTAAGACACTTTCAACCACATGAGTGAATTCAGCAGAATTATATTCTGTCAGTTGGAACTTTGCAAACCTGGACAATAACTCAACAGGGAGTTTACCTATGCGATTAGCTGTACCTATTATCCAACAAGTTAATTCCTCATCAAGTTTCCTACCAACTTTGGCGCGAATAATACGACCCTTCTCCATCAATGATAATAGACCAGCAGTGTCGGTAAGAGACATTTTCTCCAGTTCATCTATAAGTATAATCTTAGGTTTCCTCTCAGCTATAAGATCCCACATACCTGCATGAGAAGTTGCACTACCTATAAGAGGTAGAGTAAGATGACCGTACGCACGTTCGATATCCCATAAGAACATTGATTTAGCTAGAGATGGAGGACCATACAGTAAGGTGTGAATGGGTTTAGGTAACTGTAGGCTTTCTCTGAGTAACTCCTTAATATCGTCATAACCAACTATGTCCGAAAACATCTCAACAAAGTCGATAGTAGGCTCATCACCATACTCCATTTTACTACCTATTACTGTAGTAGGTACTGGTAAATCAGCACTCGCTATTGTTCTACCTGTGTCAGACAACATATAGTTCTTCGTAGATCTTGATTCAAAAGTGCTGAGAACAATTCCCTTTAAGAGTAATTTGTGAATATGTGCAGAATGAACTCTAACATCTTTCCATGTCCAACCGATGCTTTTCTGGTATTCATTCATTGTAGCTTCATGTTCTGCCATCTGCTTAATACGTTCATATTCTTCGGGTGCTATATCCACAATATTCCTCCATTGACGTTTTTATCACGATTATTTCCACCCCTTAAAATCCTTTATCACCTGATAGGCAGCATTCACTTTAGTCATCTCCAGAACTGACCCACCCTTGTCAGGGTGAACCTCATGTGATTTCTTTTTATAAGCCTTTTCAACCTCACCTTGACTAGCATCAGCAGAGACACCTAATATGATATAGGGATTCATATCGCTTGTATCTGAATCTGCTATATCCGGCTTCTGCTTACTCAACCTGGCTATCTCTTTATCTAGCTGTGCCCGAACTTGTGTAAGTGCACGGAGTTGAACATCTTGGATCAAATTTGCCAATAATTTGTTTCTAGGTACTTTACCACCTAGTGTAGCATATTTAAGGGCCTCTGTTAGTAAGTCTTCCATTTCAGTCATGATACTTCCTTCATCTCCCCCCAATTTTGTCCTACTGATACTGATATACCTATTGGTACAGATAACTCATCATATCGCATCGTCCTGTTCACAACCTCAATAACATCTTTGAGTATATTATCTGGTACTTCAAGAACGAGCTCGTCATGTACCTGCACAAGAAATTTAACGCCAGAATCTTTCAACTCATCCCAAGCTCTTCTCATACCTATCTTGACTACCTCTGCCGAAGAACCTTGAACAATGGTACTTATTGATTCTCTATCACCATGATCGAGTAACTTGTAGCCTATCATGCCAGAGTATTTCCTATCATCTTCCTCTCTCACATATTCATCAATTACACGGATCCGGCCATTAATTGTCTTGGCATACTGTGAACATCTGGTCTCTTCGTTAGTTTCTTTAATCCATTCAGCAACCCTTGGATATGCTACAAAGAATCTATTTCGATTTATCAGACTTCCTCCACCAAAAATCACTTGGTAATTTAGAGTCTTTGCTTCTGGCCTCTTGTTCTTACTACCAAATGCACGAATTGCAGTCTCCGTATGCACATCTCTACCTTCCCTGAATGCGCTAAGGAGAGCAGGATCCTGTGAACAATGTGCCATCATAACCAACTCTATCTGGATGTAATCTGACTTGAGCAAAGAACAACCGCTCGCTGCTACGAAAGCTGTCCTAATCCTTTTACCCAATTCTGTACGCTGGGGAATATTCTGTAGATTAGGATCTGAACTTGACAACCTGCCCGTCCTTGTGCGGGTCTGGTTAAAGGAACCGTAGACTCTACCATCAATATTCTTACCTATCAAGCTATCTACAAAGTTGTTCTTGAGAGTCTTGTGTCTTTTGAATTGGTGATACAAACCAAGTACTGGATGCTCGTGCTTGATTTTCTCTATATGCTCTGCCCGTACACTTGGCTTACCATCAATTCCGACTTTCCAGTCAGGAGTAACTTTGAGCTTATTGTAGAAGAGGTCAGACATTTGTGCAGGGGAATTATAGTTCATACCAGAATAACCAGAACATTGATCCATAGCTGTTGTAAGAATACCTATCTTATCGTCTAAGTAATTCCCGAGAGAGTGAAGTGTAGTCAGATCAACTGCCATTCCATTTAGCTCCATATCAGATAATACGGGAACGAGCGGCATCTCAATATCCCAGAAGAGGTGAAGAAGATTGAGTTTATCCATCTCGGCTTCTAGTATTGGCCATAAATCCATTAGATATGCTGAATGTGGTCCTGAATAGAGAGTAAGTTCTTCCAATGTCATGTCAGTGATCTTCTTGGACAACTGACTATAATCAGCAATCCGCTTGTCGATGTATTGAGAAAGAGTACTCCTAAGAGAGAGTTCCCAAGTCCCCGGCACTAGATGAGCAGCTATCATCGGGTCACATAGATTGTCGATTACTACTCCTGCCTTCTTTATCATATTACGATCATATTTAGCATTGTGGGCAATCTTAAGTCGAGTTTCATCAGCCAGAATGCTCTTGAACTCAACATCTTCTATGGGTCTATAAAATGCACCTGCGGATGAATATGCTAGCGAAAAGCCGACAGGATAATCTTTACCCATATTCACTCCTGTACCCTCAACATCAAACGCTAGCACTTTTGACTGAAGTAATTCTGAGATATCGAGCGAGTGTCCGTTCAAACTAAGATAATGAAGTTTATTCAGCTGGTCCCCCTAATTCTATCACGCATATCACTGAGAGAAGAAGTTTCCATGTGAGGCAAAGCTTCCCACATAGTCTCAGCCACCTTAGGAGTCATACCTTCAACTAACTTGAGCTGGTTTAATGTGCAAGTCCATCTTAAAGGAATACTTCCTACAAAATTCTCGACAATGTTATCTGCTATAGCCGGGCCAATCCCAGGAAAGGATTGCAGTATCCAAAGCTGAATATCTTTAGCCTTAGGGACATACCAAGTACCTTGTGCACTTGGACGAGTATACAAACCAAGGTGCTTGTGCTTCTCTAAGAACTGTATCGTTGACCTAATATAAGCTACTGTATCAGATATGTCATCTGTCCATCTCACCATGATACCTTTAACAAACTCGATGTCATTAAGCATTCCATGAATATGCTTACGAGTGAACCTTGACGGTACTCTCTTTCTGCTTTTCATCATACCCAAGTGCACTGTACCATCTGGCCAATACCTAAAGCAGCCTTCACATATAAGGCGAGTATGCATACAACTTTTCTGTAGCAGAGATGTAGCTCTTGACATCCTACCGTCCATGAAGGAACTTATGAAGTCATTTGGGATTTGCTTACGTTGGAAGCCTACTAGCCCTTGCTTCGAATAAAGTAAGATGTCAGCTCCCTTTTCTTCAGGTATAGAGCTAACTATCGCTTCTTTACCAAATATTACAGCTAGTGCAGTTTCACTAGGTGATAATAATACACTTATCATGCAAACCACCTGTAGATTGTTACCATACTATCAGACTTTCTTCTCTGGTTCACTCTTAGTAGATTCACTTTCAGGTAAAGACTTCTCTTCCTTGCCTTCTTCGAAAGGAGAAGATACCTCAACGGGCTGTAGCACGGCTAGCATAAACTGTCCTGTGCCCTGATCAGTAAAGACGTTAAGCGGGATGCTTGTCTCTTCCAGCTCCACATTACTATCAGGAGGAACCGGTATTACACCGACCATATATTTCCTGGTTGCCATTATTTGCCTCCTCGGAACTTCATTTAGTCCTTGCTCCTTACTATCTATCCATTCATTCAACATACTTATGGTCTCTGCAGGACATCCTAACGCCTCAAATCTCTTGGATATTGCACGCAATTCATAGATACCTAACATCGAACTCGTAGACATTGCTACCCCCTTATTATAGTATACCCCATCCGGCTTTCACAACGAGATACTGGACATAAAGTGATATTAACGGTGTCCTATCGAAATAAGTTCTCCCTGCTCTATCCTTAGCAGTAGTAATAAGCCAACTATCCTTTGCTGGAATAAGCAGGAATATGGTGTGCATCTGACCACCAAGCTTCTTTTGGCCACCAGGACGAACACCAAGATCCCCAAACAGAGTTAATAATTCAGCATCCTTCTCACCTCTATCCATTTTCTCAACTCTGGTAGTCACATAAACGTGACATGGTATACGGTAGATTATAGGGAGTATCCAGTCAGAGTACAACTTGTTCATTACAGACCAGTCCTTCCATCCATCAAATGCTTCGGGTGCAACACTGGTAGCCTGTTTGCCAAATTTGTCTTTACCACCCCTCTGCTGTATGATCTTCCTCATTTGGAGAAAGTAATCTCCTAAATCTGTTCCAAATATTTCCTCTGTAAAATATCGTTGGACAGTTTCCCAAGCGTTATCTGCCATATCTACAACTACCCAATCCTGATCCTTAACAGGAATGTAGTAGTCTTTCACCAGATATGGATCCATTGTCTTTAGAACGTCTGGAGCTATTGGTTTTCTCCCTATCCAGGTAACACCTAACTTGTAATCAGGCCAGTCTACTGCCGGATGAACATATACATTACCACCATTCTCTGGCAACAAATCTGGGAATTGTGTCTGCAGCATGTAGGGGATGTCGTTATCGGTATCAAGAACTCTGAATCTTGCCCCGGTAGGTAAAAGGATTTGAGCCATCTTTAACCATTGATAGGATTTACCACTGCCTGTTATCCCCATCGTAAGAATACGTTCTCTTATTGGCATTCTTGACCTCCTTTTGAAGGATCGTAAAAAACAGGTTTACTATAAGCGGATCTCCCCCTATATACTATGCTCATAGCAAAGGCATTACATCCGGCACACCATTCTCTGGTAGCTATCTCCGTAACACCATCAGGTTGGATAATTTCTGGTACCGGATCATCATACTCTTTCCCACATCTTAAGCACTTCACTAAAAAATACTCCTCGCTAGACCTTTTCTACATAGATTGTGGTAACCACACCACTTTCCGCTACATGACCACTGAGTAGGGTTGGGTGGCGCAATACCAGACTTCATGTGGATAAGTATCCGAGCAACCATCAAGTACCACCAATCAATATCGGCACTTGTACGATATGATTTGACAATCTGTATTCTTGGAACCTTGGTCTTAATAGCAACATGATTCTGGAATGCAATACCCCTACCAAGAGCAAATGCTTCGGCATTAGCTTGTAGACTCTTGTCCACATCTTCTTGTGTATACGCTCTAGCTGAAGTTTTATGGTCTATCACTTCCTCCTGCACATTTACAAGATCCACTATACACAAGAACTTCACCCCAGCAACTTCCTTGATATAGGTTTCCTCAACTTTGACAGGTTGCACAGATGATGAAGTTGTTATCTGGTATTCCCTAACAAGATTTATACCCTGATCCTTAATCATATTCGGATCTTTATTCTCCCACAAAATGGTCTCTGTCTCCTTGAGTCTATAGTTCCAAGAATCAGAGAATGCGTCAAGGCAACTATCAACGGGTAAGTCCTCCCCACTGTTTATCTTCTGTTTGAAGTTCACTTCGAGGGCAGAGTGATAAGCTCCACCAAGAATCAACGCACTAGAAGGTGGTGCTTTAAGTCCTCTGACATATCTATATTCCCACTGTTGGGGACACCTTAACCACATAGAAATTTGTGAATGAGATACATGGTCTAACATTCAAACACCTCTCTTGCAGTCATTCTGTTGAGTTCAACTGCTAATGTGGCTATGGTGCTTTCAAGCCAATATCGCTGATTATCACTAAGGGTAAAAAGCTTCACGTTCTCAATCTGTTGAATGAATGAGGAAACACTCCTCCAATACTCACTATCTTCCACCAGCTCCCCAAGAAGAGTCAGCTTATCCTGATCCATACCAAGTTCTGCGAATGGGATATTTCCTATCCAGGACGTCATAACACGTCCAATAATGCCAAATTCCTAACAGCCATGAAGTTTCTTTCACCCTGTGTACCACATATTACTGGAGCATTGGCGACTTTGTTCAACCAAGCTCTTATCTCATTAGCGAGTCTAGGTTCACAGACTTTCATATATACAATGAGTGCCGCGAAAGCTGCTGGGTCTTTACGAGGCATGAGAACAAATGGGGAGTTGATATCTTCTGGGTCAGTTGACTTCATTGCTTCCTGGAAATCATAGTTATTATCGGGATTGACCTTAAACACAAGGTACTTTGGTCTTAAACGATTCTCCACAATACTCCTCCACAAGACAATTATTCATACCACCGCAACCCTGCAGAGCTACTGTGCCTCTCTACTGCTCCGATATTGCTCGACACAGGCTCGGAGAACACCTGCTCTGCAGGGTTATATAGACTAGACCAGACTACCCCTGATGGGTTGCCCAAAAGCCGCCTGGTCCTTCATCAAGCACACTGGCCATTAACGGATCATTAGCAGCAACCCCCGGCATCTTTATTGCCGCCAGCTGGAACTGTTTCACATCAGTAAATTCTGCCATCTTGTCGACGAGCTGTTTCTCCAGAACGCCGTCTACAGTTCCCTTGTCAGCTACTTTAGTTACAGCCGGTCTAGGTGTAACCCCACCAGTCTGCTTTCCCAGAAACTCGGTCGGCATCAATCCCCTGGCAGGTGGTCCACCAACCGTAACATGTTCTTCAATCATCCAGTGGAACTTAAGGCCATTCCAGGATATTGCACTGGTTGGGACACCGAACTCGTCCATATTAACGGCAAGTTCTTTGACTACCCTGTTCTGCAGCTGACCGTACAAAGTAGCAGTGACTACATTCTTCCGCTTGGGGTGACTGATATTGAGACCATCACCCGAAACAATCCAGTCTTTCCCAATCGTGTAACCCTGAGTAGCCACTATCTCCCCACTATCATCTACCAGGTCAATCAGGAGCATCTTCGCCTCTACATTGGCAGAAGATTCCTGAATTTTGGCGACATATTCCTCTCGTTCTCCAAACCTTGGATTGGATATTACCGCATCGAAATCACTAGGAAGACCAATTTCAGTCTCCCATGCGGTATCTTTCGTTGACTGTGTCATCTACGTTCTCCTTTCAATAGAATTTGTGACAGACTGTGTAGATTGTCCTGTAGTCTTTACATTTCTACCCTCCCGTTTGGGGCCATCCCAGTTTCGGCGTTTGCAGCCAGGGCACACTTTAGGGTCAGGAACTCGGGGTACCCATTTATACCCACACTGCTTACACTCTAGGCCAATCATCGCATCAGCCATTTGGTACCCCCTTTTCCAAAGTATACACCTATTATAGGTGCTAGCATATTGGTTTGTAAACTACTGTAGTAGGTTCAGGATAAACTTTATTCGGTAGTTCTATCTTCCAAGAACCCTATTAGCTAATTCCCAACAATGGTCATATAGATGCAAACCCTTACTTAGGGCTATGAGCTCTCCATCTATGACACCGATTTCAGCTGCCATAGATTCCTTCAGCAGCTGAATGGCTGCCAGGTTTGTCGGGAAGCCAGCCCACAAATCCCATGATCTGAAGTAGGTATAGAAATGCAGTGCTCCATATCTGATTCTGGTATCTATGCCTCTCAAGCATTGAGGGTCTTTCAGGAAAAGTGACTCAGCATTACCTATAGCCATATAGGCTTGGTTGGTGTTATGCCCATCCTGTTTGTACATTTTTATTACTTCAGGGATTTGCTTCTCAAGATCCATACCATAAGTGTAATCCTCGTTCTTCTTCTTCCCACTAACCATCAAGTATGGTAGGTATCCCTCAACATATTCCATTGTTGTCGGTGGGGGAACACCTTGTGGTGTATCTGGAATGAGTGGTCTTGAACTCGGATACTTCACCTTGACTACAGCCAAGTCAAATTCCTTACGCTTTTGTCCGGCAAAGCTCCCTCTATCTATAGTGTATTCATAACCAGTTTCTAGGACTGATTTAATGCAGAGGAACCAAGCTTCGGGTAAGTCCCGGGCATTTATTTGGGTAATATTCATTTCCTTCCTCTATCATGATGTTCCTTAACCCACAACCAGTCATTTGAGTCCTCAAGCCTATTTATAGAGAATGCTATATTGTGACTACAGACAAACACCCTTTTGCCATAAGTAGGCAACCTGATACTGCAATCTATCTCCAGACTGAGTCTTCTAGCAAGAGCGTCGATGCCGTTGAATGTACCTTCTTGCATTACATCACCTCACAACGTACCTATAATATACATCCAGAAATTGCTTCTCTGCTTTGTACCAGGCTACAGGTATTATTGCTTCGGGTAGTGGTTTTCCTATCAGACAATAATTCTCATCGTGGTTGTTCATTAGATCTCTGATTTCAGTAGCTACCAAACGATTTTCTGCCTTCTTGAGCTCAGCCAACATTCCTTCAGTTACTGGTAAAATATCAAACTTCTGGAATATGAGAGAACACAGATTCTGCTCTACCTTCCTGTAGTCTTTGAACACTGTATCCTTTAGTGGGGACGGTACATCCAGTAAATACGCCTCCGCTGCATCATGCATTACCGCTAGTGGCTTAAGCTCTATAGGTACTATATCACACAATCTCTTTGTATGCTCTGCAACCGAATAGAAAGTTCTGCAATGCCCAGCAAATCTACAAGTAAGAGCAAGAGCATGTGCTATGTCAAGTATATTTATCAGATTTTGGTCGGGGTCACCTGGATAGAATTGCTTACCTGTGTATGTAGTTATACATGCATCCATGATGCCTCCTCACATGATGACGGCTTCCTTAAACCACTTAGGAAATATCTCTCTATGGTCATCATACAACCTACGAAACTGTTCATCCAATATGTACATGGCAGCATAGTCATCCTCGCTTCTGACTCCCCTGCCAGCCATCTGTACAATTGTAGATATTGTCTTATGTGCGTACCACCTATTACCATCTTTACTTCCATAGATACGTTGACTCACTTGTGTATCACCCAAATCAGCGTAAGGAACTTTAGCAATAATTACTACGCGACATTCTTCTTGAGGTAAATCTATCCCTCTGTCCATACTTGGAGATATGAGTACGAGAGGGTCGGCTGAAGCCTTGAACTTATTCAGAACGGTTGCTCTATCTTTTGTAGAGTGAGTGATTATTCTATTGCTCTTCATATTACGAATGAGATAATCTCTTATCTTATATGACACACTATGGAGAAGTATTTTATCTTTCGGGTGCTTCTCAATAATATCACTGACAGCTTTAACAAGCCTGACAAGAGCGAAATCCATATTCTTGCTGACTACATTTGCACAAGGTTCAAAGTATACAGGACGACACTCCTTCGGGAAGGGAGATGGTAAAGCTAGATAATCATACCTTCTATTATCAAGAGCAAGACCTGTGTTGAGACATATTTGCTTAGGATCAAGAATGGTGGCACTCATTCCTAGTACCTTTTTACAATGATTCCAGAGAGTTGTCGAAGCATACTTGCTTACCCACACAGGTTTGAAAGTCCATCTATCAGTTCCTGGATACCAAACCCAGGTTTTGTCAATTTCCATGACAAGAAACTCCAATTTAGTAACCAGTCTCTTGAGATCACGCTTTTCTCTGAGTGCTTTGACATCAATAGTGGACCAGGCACTTTCCCTGGTATCATTCTCCATTCTTCTAAGACGAGGACGTAGTTCTATGAGAGATCTCCTTGCCCACTCTGTCCAAGACTCAAACTTAGTCTTGTATTTTGGAGGTTCGATATTGAGCCTGGATAATTGTCTGGACGTCACAACAACTTCAATAAACCCCATAAGCTGGTCTTCGAGGGAGTCTACTTCGTCTATAATTACAAGATCTTGTCCAGAAAATGCTCCTGCATAGTTGATCTCATGAAGAAAATATGAGGTATTAAGAACGGCTAGTGGGGCTCCGAGAGCCTCACGTTTTGCCTTTATGTAAGGGCACTGACCTCTTTGCTCACACTTGTTGCTTTCGGAATGATTACAGTCTTCAGCAGAAACTTCTGGATACATGCTAGGATATTTCAGACATACGTAGTTACTCCGACCCTTAAGTGTCTTAGCATAAGGAAAGTCGTGTAACAGCTGATCCTGGAGTTGCTTTGTAGTAGTCAGATAGACAACATTCTTGCCGAAGATACGCTGGACAGCGGCAGCAATCAACGATTTCCCACACCCAGTTGGGCCGTCGAGAAGGAAAGCGTATTTCTGGGAACCAGCGATCTTGATAGCAATTTCTAACTGGCCGGGTCTCCAGGAATCAAACTTCTCAGGAAGTTCAAGATCCTTTGGAGTCAACATCATGCTCCTTAAATCTGACAATTAAGTCCACCATTTCTTTGGTAGCAAACTTAATGTCACTTACAGAATAGAATCCGTGGAACGTAATACTTGCTTTTGGGTATTTCATCCTTAAATCAACTGCAGTTGGTATAACTTCATGATGATATAATCTTAACTTTTCTTCCCTGTCACGAGACACCCATAAATCAACCATTATAGTATCCCAGAGTGTATTATCTTTCTCAATAAACTCATAAAAATCGCCTACGATAATATTCATATTAGGAAGGACAGGCAAATATGGCTTAACCAGTCTAATTACCTCTTCACTACGCTCTACTATTGTAACGCTCTCTATATTATGATTATTCTTCATTGCTTGTAGATATAGACCCAAACCAAGTCCTGTAGTAAGGACTCTTCCTTTAGAATGCTCAGCATAAATCTCCATTGCTCGCCAATGAGGTGGATCATCAACCATCCAGTTACGCCATATCTTGCCTCTAAATTCTTGGAGATTAGTAATGGGTATAGGCTTCACCACTCTGAAAAGATAGCAGTCATCAATTCCATTCATATCATACGTACCTCTAGTATAGTGGGTACGACGAATTCTATAATTTCCTTCTCGTTTCTCTGTGTAGCTCGTAGCCGGAGTACTCCATTCTTTAAGACGTAAAACACCCATACCAAGAACATCTTTTACTAATCTGTCTATCTCGTCTGATCTCATTTATTTCCCTCACCTAATATCAGTCTCTTTACTGCTTCACCACAATGTGAGGCTAGCTCCTTCACTAGTCTGTTTTCACGAACTAACCTGAACAGTCTATCTCTGTGCCATACATTGTCCAGAGAAGCAGCTGCAATTACATATTCTGATAATCTCTTCACAGCTTGCTCTGTATCTCCATCTTTATGGAGCTCATCTAGCCCAAAACACAGTTCGTCAAATTGGGCCTTTATTCTTCTAGTTACTCCTGTCTGATCAACAGCCTTGGACATCTTAACATCCAAATCGATGTCTGGACTAGCTTTGTATCTCATATTTAATATCTGGAGACCAACGTATACAGCATCTCTCAGGACATCGGACTCCAAATCATATGGTACACCTTCCATTTCAATGAGTTTCCTGATTCTTCTCCGCATCCACTCAGGTAACCTGGTTCCAGCAGTATACGAGTGGCCATGAGCATCACTGGACTCATGGAAGGGTGGAGAGTTTATCAGGTCTTCAAGAGAAGCAGGGAGATCAAGAGCGGCTTCGGTTTCCCACTGAGACCACTGCTTTTTTTGCTCTTTATCCTTACTACCCTTATCATCACTGTTGGCCATCTATACTCCTGCAATCTAGTATCATATTTATCCAGTAAACTGCATTGCAATCAAAGCTATAATTATCTTCGTAGTCTCAATCAGCGTAACGTTATGTACTGCTAGCGCGCTATTAGATGAAATCATCTGTTATCTATATAATAGTATATGCTGACTGGCGTTGCTGATTTCAGGATTTCATAAAGTCTCATGTAGCTTTTCTCCTGTGATTATAAGTTATGTACATGTATATCTATATATCTATATATCTATATACCAAGGTGTGTCCTAGCTCCAACCAGTTCTCCCCACCAGTCGGGACCTATGCTATACGTACCTTGAGATCGGAACCTAATCTTTGGCCCTACGATAGGGAAAAATACCTTAGTTCCTTCAGGTAGTCTTTCTACAGATAG
>SDBU01000818.1_pt1 | contig 44911 bp, 76 predicted proteins | sample 2277071 | NCBI WGS metagenome assembly SDBU01 (sample SAMN10397929, study PRJNA504765) | marine sediment metagenome | isolation source: marine sediment core GS08_GC12, 126 cmbsf | place: Arctic Ocean: Gakkel Ridge, Loki's castle | collected 2008
AAAAGGCGCGGCGATGAGCGGCGGCTGCAGCAGTACAAAGAAGTCGTGAGGGGGACGTAATGCGGACCATCTACAAATACGAAATTGCGTTGGGTGACGGAGTGATTATTAGCACCCACCGGGTCGTTCACTGGCTGTTCGCTGCCCTCCAGGACGGCCATCCGATGGTGTGGGCCGTGGTGGAAACCGACTCGGGCATTGCACCGCGGACCATCCATGTACGCGGAACGGGCCACCCGATGACTGGCGACGAAGGAGAGTACATCGGAACGATTCAGATGGCCGACGGCATTCTCGTCTTTCATATCTTCAGCTCCAAGAAGGAAGACGGGGCCAACCCATGACCGGCATCGAGTACGTCCTCGACCAACTCAATCCGAACGCGCTGCAAGGGGTCGCGGCGGGCGCGCTTTGCGTCTTGGCGTATCTGCTGGGGTACTCGCACGGCAACGACGCGACGCCCGCAGAAGAATTACTCAACGACAGCGCGGAGAAGCTCGCGCGGAGGTAGGCTGTGGCGTCCGTCAATAAAGTGATCTTGGTTGGAAATCTGGGCAAGGATCCTGAGCTCCGCTACACGAAAAGCGGCGAGCCGGTCGCAAACTTCAGCGTGGCCACCAACGAGAAGTGGAAAGACAAGCAGGGGAACAAGCAGGAGCGCACCGAATGGCACCGCATTGTCGTCTGGGGCAAGACCGCAGAGAACTGCGCGCAATACCTCGCGAAAGGGCGCAGCGTCTATCTGGAGGGCAGCTTGCAGACGCAGGAGTGGACCGACAAGCAAGGGGTGAAGCGCCAGACGACCGAGATTCGCGCGTACTCCGTCCAGTTTCTCGGCAGCAAAGATGACGACGGCGGGAAGCGGGCACCGGAGAGCTCCGGGCCGCCCGATGACGACCCGCCGTTCTAGGGGGACACGATGGCGAAAGAAGGAGTCGACGAGATTGTCGCCGCGCTGATCGAGGTGCGGTCGAAGTGCGCCTGGATCCCGAAGTCCGGGCATAACGAACACCACGACTACGACTACGCGACCGAGGCCGACATCTCGGCGCATATCAGCCCGCTCATGGACGATGCGGGGCTGATTCTGATCCCCTCCGTGGCTAGCGAGAAGGACGGGTTCAAGCAGCCGTTCATCGACGACCAAGGCATCACCCAGGCTGTCCTCAGCTACACGCTGGCCCACAAGGGCGGCCAGGTATGGCCGGAGAAGCTTTACGTGGTCGCTCAGGGCAACGATCGCTTCTCCAAGGGCAACTGGGGCGACAAGGGCTGCTGGAAGATGTCCACAGGGGCCTTCAAATACTGCCTGCTGCGCCTTCTGATGATCGCAACTGGCGACGACCCCGAGCTGGACAACGCGAGTGAGGCGAAAGAGCCCCCCAAGGCCGAGAAGGCGAAGGCCAAGAAGCGCGGGCCTCTGGCCAACGACGCGCAGCGCGCGCAGTTTAGAAGCGCCTGCTACGCGAGAGCCCAAGACCTGAACAAAAAGGACGACGAACAAAACCATAAGGCTGCGGGGTCCATCGGCAAGTGCGCGAAGGGCGTACTGGCTCTCGCCGGCAACGAGTGGGAAGCGAAATTCCTCGAGCCTCTGATCGAAGCGGTGGGGAAATGCGAACTGGATGGGGTGGACCACGCCTACATCCCTGAGACGCCGGATAAATTCTAAAAGGAGAACCAAATGGGCGAGTCTGCACAGCAGGAACAGGAATATGAGCACCCGTCATTCGTGAGAGCCAAGGCGCTGCCCGAGCCGTTGCGTTCGCACTTCCCAAAGAACCAGGAAGAGGCGCGCGAGTTTGTTCCGCAAATAGCGGTGCGCGCCCTGGCTAGCAAGGTTTTGGTGGTTGCGAACACCCGAGTCGAATGCGCCTGGTCGGCGTACTGTGATGCGGTGCCGGGGATGAATCACGACCACGAAGTTCAGCCGGTCCTTGAACACGGGTCAAAGCTGCTTGAAGAGGTAGCCCGCGCGCTGTTCCCGCGATTCGATGACGTTCCTTACGCCCGCTGACTAAAGGAGAAGCGATGAGCAAGGGACTGCAAATGAAATACTTCGTGCTGAAGCCGCTTGGTATAGACGCTTACGCAGAGGCTTCGCGCTGCGCGATGATGAAATACGCGGACGTAATCTGGGATGAGAATCCAGAACTCGCTAGCGAGTTGCGAGAATGGTCGAGAGCGGCCAGCGAGCCCGCCAGACTAGAGGCGTTAAAAAACTTCAAAGTCTCGGAATCGCCGGGCAGATAGCCACTTGCGAGCGGGTGGGACGCAGGGGAGGTGAGTAGATATGTATAGATCCAAGGTGATAGCAACACCCGAAGAAATCCAGGAACTAAGGGACACGATGAATACCCCCCTCCTTGCGATTCACTGCGGCCCGCGCAAAACCCCGCTACAGGAGAGTCACGACATGGCGCTGAAGCACGGACTCTCTGAACAGAAGGGCCACTACGGGATAGATCTTGATACGGGTGAGTTTCTAAGCGAGTTCCCGATCGAAGAGCCGGGCTGGACCATAGAGACAGCTCTGGCCCAATTGGCGTCGTGCAAGTTTGGATGCGAGGCGGGACCGCTAGAGATGAACTCGGCGTTTATCTGGCTACGCAAAGAAATCACCGGATAATGCCGGAGGGGGAGAACAGGTAGATGAGAAAAAAGAAGAAGGTCCCTTATCTCCGGCACATCTGGCACTGGACTGCCAAACGAGGACTGCAATGCCTACGCCGCGGGTGTGAGTACCAAAAACCAGAACCGCGCAAGCACCTCTTCTCGGCGCAAAGGAGCCGCACGAGACTCTCGAACATTTGCAGGAAGAGAAATGCCTAGCCTCCTCCTCATCCTCTTGCTCGCCACGCCCGCCAGTGCTGACGAGTTCGCGCCGGATGGCGTCGTGTTTGTGTACTCGGAAGCAGGCGACGAGGTGACGATTCGATGGGACCCAGCTGAGAATGCGGCCTACTACCGGATTACGGTCGATGCGTATAACAACGAGGGCTATGTGGCGAGGAGCCGGGCGAGCAAGAAGATTATTCTTGTGCCCGAGCCCGGCGGGAAGTACCTGATAACGGCCGGCATCGTGGTGTTGGCCCTTTTGGCGAAAAATAAGGAGAGCCGATGACAGTTCAGCGAGTTCGTAAGCTCTCGGTTGAGGTGGAGGCGATGCGCCACACTGGGGAGAACAACAAGGAAATACAGAAGTGGGCGCGGAGGCTAGAAAATGGCAGAACAGTTTTCGCAGACGGGTCGTCCCACCTTCGTATAAAAACGTTCGATGGGGAAAACTACGCAGAGGCTGGTGACTGGGTCATCCACGGCGCGAACGGTGAGTTCTACCCGTGCAAGCCGGACATCTTCGAGAAGACTTACGAGATATTGCCCGCGACTTCATGGTGACGATGGGCGTCATGGTGCTGGGCTTTTTGTGGAAAATAAAGGAGGGGTGAAGTGAAACTTTCCAAAGAGAAGATGTACGAAATTCTAGATAGTGATGATGTTGTCGAAAACAACGTCGTCGACAACAGTAGATGGTCGATCCATCACGAGCTTATCTTTCGTTACGAGGACAGGGTGTATCGTTCCTTCTATTCGGTCGGCGCTACAGAAATGCAAGACGAATCTCCCTGGGATGGTGAAGATCCGGTTGAGTGCGCCGAGATGGTGAGCGTCGAGAAGACAGTCGTCGTGTGGAGTCCCGCTACCGAGTCAGCACATCAGGAACAGGAGTACGAGCACCCGTCATTCGTGAGAGCCAAGGCGCTGCCGGAACCGCTGCGGACGCACTTCCCGAAGAACCAGGAAGAGGCGCTGGCTTTCAAGCCACACAATCAGGTTCGCGCGCTGTCGAGACGGGTTCTCGTTGTCGCTCACACTCGCGTCGAATGCGCGTGGTGTGCGTATTGCGATGCGGTGCCCGGAATAAACCACGACCGCGAGATCCAGCCAGTCCTCGATCACGGGTCAAAGCTGCTTGAAGGGGTAGCCCGCGCGCTGTTCCCGCGATTCGATGACGTTCCTTACGCACCGTGACGCTGCTGGGGCTTGGGCGATGGAGGGAGGGGTAGTGGGCGACTCGGGAGATTATTGGAACGACCACCGCGACTACGAACGGAGGCAGCGGGAGAAGATGGTTGAATGCGAAGGGTGTCAACGCCTCACGTTTCCAGACAGCAAATGCGTGCGCTGCGGAGAAGAGAACCGCACAGCGCCAGACGCCGAGCCCGCGGGAGGTGGTGATGGGTGACCAAGAGATGACGCTAAGACAGTGGGTCGAAACGCTGCCCGAGATTCACAGAGCGCGGAGAGAGTACGAAGACGATCAGAAGTCGCTGGCTATCTGTGACGAAGAGTCGAAGGAGGACTTCTCCAGGATAGCAACCGCGCTTGAGCTGAAAGAAGAGAACGCCCGCCTCCGCGCCCAGGTCGGCGAGGTCCGTAACAAGACCATAGACGAGTGTTTTAAGGTTACCGCCGCGCTATGTCGAGAATCGGCTGGGCAGGTTTACACGCGCTCAGTGCTTGAGGCACACGAAGAGGCATTCGAGGCACTGAAAGCCCTCAAGCCAGCGCAGGGCGAGGACAGCGCCGTGACGGAGGGAGAGTGATGGCTGACCATTGCGGGTTCTGTGGTGTGCTGTATGTGGACGCGGAGAAGAATCGAAGTTTCTGCTCGCCCGAGTGTGAGGCCGAGGACCGTGGGCACGATACGATTGAGAATCTACGAGAGCAGCTAGCCCGCCTCCGCGCCCAGGTCGGCGAGGTCCGCAGCAAGACCTTCGACGAGTGCGTGGAAGCGATCTCTCCTGGGTCATGGGCAAGGGGACCGGAGGGCCTCGATGTGCTGCGCAAGGCGACCAAGAAGATTCAAGCCCTCAAGCCAGCCCAGGGCGCGGAGAGCGGGGAGGACGGGTAGATGGAGCGCGGACCGCACGGCGACGAAGAGAGCGAGTTCTACCAACTCCTGAAGGACATCCCCATGCTCAAGAAGGGGCTGTTCGAGTTCTATCCAGAGTCTGGGCTCGTCTACAAGCCGGGTTCTGAGTATCCGCTCAGGCCGGGACTCTCTGGCTATCTCTGGTTGCTGCGCACGGAGTCGGGCTACTTCCGTAGGCAGGGCGCGGAGAGCGGGGAGGACGTGGAGGTGAAAAAATGAATTGGCGTGAGAGATGTCAGGAGTGTCCGGTAGGCGCAGGTTTGCTTAGGGAGAACGACAGGCTTCGATCTCAAGTCGGAGCCGCAGAGGCCCTCAATAGATCGTATCGCATGGAAGTTAGAAACATCTTGAACGGGAGTGACGAGCGGGACAGACGGCTCATAGACCGGAACGAATTACGCCTACAGCTCGGCGAGGTCCGCAACAAGACTATCGACCAGTACAAGCGCGCGACACGTGACTGGCTCTTTGACGAGGTCTTTTGGTCCGAACAAGGGGTCGATGCTCTTTTCGCTCACATCGACAGAGCCCTCAAGCCAGCGCAGGACGAGTACAGCGGGGAGGACGGGTAGATGCTGGCAGCCCTTCTAGCTGAATGTGAATGTGATGAGGAGTGGTGGAGCGGCGGCTGTTCTAATGGCTGGGTCTTCGACCTACCGGGCAGAGGTGTGCGCGCTCGTCACTGTGACTGCGTTTGTCACATACTAGAAGACAAGCCCGCCGACTAGCCACCCGCCAGCATCGCCCTCACATCCTGTCTCCGTGAGTCACCGAGAAGTGCCCACCGTCTGGATTGCGAAACCGCCCGCCCCACCGGCACAGCGCATTCTGCTTCTCCCACCACTCTCCGAGTTCTCGGTAGCTTTCACTGTCCCAGCAGGGATTCCCACCTCTGAAGAGAATCAAGTCCACAGCGAGCTTCTGCCGGTGGAGAGAATTAAGAATGCCGATCGCTCTGAAGTTGTGGGGATTCGGGTGGTTTTCAGAATGGTTGCCGTGAGCCTTCGTATGCTTGCACTTACGGCAGTGCTCGGAGTTCCATCTCGCCTGCTGCTCGAACCGGAGTATCTCACCCAGACGCACCTTGAAGCCAAGCTCGAGAGCCTTGAGGATCAAGCTCGGGAGCATCGACGCGAACAACTCTTGTTTCTCTCCGAGCTTCATTTCATACAGGCCTTGAGTTCAGCGCCAGCCCTAGCGCAGTCTTCACAATCTCGTAGCTTCCCGGCCCGGCACAGCTCTGCGTCTCTCGCGATAGAGGCGTCTTCGGCCTTGGCGCGGGCACTCAGTTCCTCTGCAATCTGAATGAGAGGCGTGAGAATCTCTGCGTGTGCGGCTACCGTTGCTTCGGTTTCGCCCGCTCTCGCGTAGTGACCGAGCTGTCCCATGATCGCGAGGGTGATGATCAGCGTGACGATCGAACCCAGAACGCCGAGCGCCCACTTCTTCCATGCAGCCATCTCGGTCACCCCTCTCCGTTGGCCTTCTTGTTCCGCCGCATGTGTAGCAAAGTATTCAACAGCGCGGGGAGAAATGCAGCCAGAGCGGCAACCTCTTCAATGCTCGCTTCGGGTACGAATCGTGCGTACACCGCAGCGATGAACCCTCCAACGCTAGCGAGACTGCCGCCTTCGATTAGATTTTGCTTCGTTGTGGTTGCTGCTCGTTGGTTGGCTTCCATGTTAATTGCTCCCTTCAGTTTCGATTGCGACTACCAGAAAATCATAGGCCGTCTTCGCCCCTGCCGACATCCCGCTATAGGGCAGGAGGTCCGTTGCCTCCGGGTCGTCGTTGGTCTTGTCGAAGAACTCCTCCACTTCAGAGCCTACGGTAAGAACCTGGATCAGCTTGTACGAGACATCGCAAGACGCATGGTCGGACGAGCACTGCATGGCTCGCCTGTGAAGCTTGGTGGCATCGGGCGTGCCCCCGTTGGGCTGGAAGCGCTCGACGAATACCGTGTCCCGTATCGTGGCATTCGCGGTGGTCAGCGTGACGCCAAGAGATTTCGAGGTGTCAAGATTGTAAGCTGCAACGTCCACGCCTGCGAAGTCCAGCACGGTCGCGAAGATGTCTGTGGAGTTGACGAGCGCCGTGCTCACTGTGTTATGGCGGGCGACAGGTACGACGTTGCCAAAAATAATCATAAACGTCTGGACGCCCCACTTGTAGACACTTCCCTTCGTGTTAGATGCTGTTCTCGGGGATTCAATGATGCCTGCCTTCGAGGGCGTGCCGTTGTCAGAAACGATGATGACGGCAGTGTCGTCGCGGTCGATCGCGTCCATGAGTTGACCCAGCTCTTCGTCTAATGCCTCGATTGAGGCTTTGTAACAGGCGCGTTCGTTGTTGTTGATCGCACAAGTGGTGTCGTAGGTGCTTGTCGGCAGAATCCCGCTAGGTGGAACATGCTTGGGGCCGTGTGCGGCCTGGTAGGCGACGTAAAGAAAGAATGGCTCCGTACCTGACAGCGCCGCAATGGCGTCGTCAGTCGTGTCGGTGCTCGCGTAGGTGGTTGACTGGGCACACGTTCCGTTCGTGCATTTTTCCCAGTCGTCATATTTGGCATTTCCGAATCCGTCGATGGCCGTGTTGATGTTTCCAATCGACAGCGCGTAGTGGGTAAATCCCGCATCTCCCGGGTGTACCCGCAGGTCTGCGAGATCCAGACTCCCCATGTGCCACTTGCCGAAAGCCTCGGTGCGGTAGCCGCGCCTCTTCAGGATACTAGCGAGGTTGTTGATACTGGCGTCAAGTCCTTGGCGGGTGTTGTCGTCGAGCGGCGTGTTCAGGTCGATAACTTCGCCGACACCCGTACTCTGCGCGTAGCGTCCGGTAAATAGTGAGGCGCGAAATGGAGAGCAGTTCGGCATGGCCCAGAAGTTCGTGAACCGGACGCCTTCCGCAGTGAAGCTCGTAATCTGCGGCGTGGGGGGCGGTGCAGACACTTCGTCGGGATCGTTAAACGAGGTGATGTTCTCGACGCCGATGTCATCCACGACGATTACGATGATGTTGCGCGGCTGAGCCCCGCTGTGAACCTGCCCGGAGCCGGCCTGTTCGGTGCGTGCCGACGCGTGTCCGCACGCCAAAATAATGAGCAGTAGCGCTGCGCTACTGGATGACAGTTTCCAACCAGGCACCTATGCCCTCCAATGCAGAGCAGGTTTCTCCAAGATCGATGCCGATTCGCCAGCCTCCGCCTACGGGTACAACTACGCCTTCATCAAAAACGCGTGTGCAGATTTTACCGATCGTATCCATCTGCACCGCGGAGGGTCCGCAGACACCAGAAAGATTCGATTGATTTGCGTGGTCTCCCACCATGATCTTGCTCGACGCAACCGCCGTCCAAGTCGAGAGGTCTTTGCTGATCTCCAGCGTGAGGTCACAGTCTTCCGATCCGCCTGTGGTTGCCTCCAACACTACAAACGTCCATTGGATAAAGACCTCGTTACCGGGGCCAGTGTTTTGGCACCATGCTTTACCCAGATCCTGATTCAGAGCCAGGCTTTTCACGGTACAGGGTGAAAATACGTCCGTGACGAGAATGACTGGGTCTGACATCACGAACACGTAGGGCCGGACGTGGAATTGACTGAAATGCGCGACATACTGAGCGGAAGCGACTCCGCTTGATAGGACGCACGAGGCCAAAATCAAAAAGGCGATTGTAAACCGTCTCACGATGATTCCTCCACCACAACACGGAACTCGATCCCCTTGGCTTCGACACATGCCGTAGCGCTGGGCACATCATCAGCGATCACGTCCCACCAACCGCCACCCGTTATCAGCACAGCGCTGTCGGTAGAGTCGAGGATCACGGTACACTGCTCATGTTGGGCGTTGAGTTCTGCGGTGCCTTCTTCGCAAGTTGTGTTTGCCGTATGTTGTCCGACCGTAATTTGGCTCGACGCGATCTCGGTCCCGTTCGCACTGCCGTAGGCCCCGGTTCGAAGCCGGTACTCACAGTCCTCTCCATTGGCAGTGGTAAGCGCCTCCGTGGCGGTGATGCCCCACTCCACAAGCCGCACGTTCTTCCAGGGTGGGAAGATGCACTTTCTCTCAAGAGTAAAGAACGCTTGCGAAGAGCAATACGAGGTCATTTCCCCGTCGTTAATCGTCGCGTCCCAAACTTGCCACTGGTAGATGAACCGTTCAGTAGTAGGAGCGGGCAGGCTGGACCCGCCTAGTAGCACAAGCGGCATCGTGACCAACAAGGCGACGTAGCTAGATTTTCTCATCCCCTTTTTTCACTCCCGTGTACGCTGAGCTGAACATCTATGCTCCCACAAGTGTTGCTACTCCCATCTACAAACTTCCATTGGATCCAAGCAGGACCGATGAGCGTAATGGGTCCGATGCGTTGGCGGCAGCGATCTCCTTGGCCATCCAGATCTTTGGTCTCACCGTCGCAATCGAATGTGGTCAGGTTGGTTTCCATGCCAGAGCCCGTGATCAATACCCCGTCAGTACCCGTACCGTCCGCACTGTATTCGAGCGTGACCAAACAGTGCTGCGTAGCGCCCGTGTGCGCTTCTGATAAGGCCATGTCTTCATGCGTGATCGTCATCACCCAGCCCGGGTAGACGTAGTTTCTAGCCCGTCCATTAGTAGAAGCGAACACGGAGTTGCTCCCGTTCCGACCGGGGCCGCGCCGATCACCGGAGGTCACAGTAGGATCAGAAATCACAGCGCGGTACAGCAGCCGGGGCTCTTTCCCGTAGTGTGCTACACGCTGAGCAAATGCGAGTCCGCTCACGAGCATGAGGACCGAAACGAAACAGAGCCAACGCATCAGAATTTCCGGGTCCATGTGTGGTAAAGCACAGTGAGGTCCGTGCATCCGTCGTTTGTGGCATCGTCGATGTCCGTATTCACAAACCGAAACAACGTGGTATCGGGTCCGACGATAAAAGCGCGCGTGCCGGCGTTGAGTACAACAAGGTTGTGCTCGGTACCACCAGATTTCATTCCGTGGTTGAGGTCAACAGAGTATGTGTCAGTGCAGCCAACGACCAAGGAAATCTCGAACATAGACTTCTCTGTGTACCCTGGGCGAGGGTCAGCCCCCGCCAACGTTATGTCGAATTCCGTGCACGTAGCATCGTCCTCGTCTTTGGTGTCGCAAACCTCGAAGCACTGATGGAGGAACTGTCCGGGGTTCTTGCCCGGCTCTTGGTAGACCGTCGTCAGATTACAGCTATCCCCATCTGCAGACTGCGCGCCCTGTGGCAGCAAAAACAGCGCTGCCAAAATGAAAACCCAGTACCCGATTTTATTCTTCATAGCTCCCTCCTATTCGAACGAGCGAAGCTCATCAATGAGCTGGCGCTCTGAGATGTTCTCTTTCGCTGCAGTTCGCTTAACCAGCGCGGCATTGAAGCGGCTGCCGGCGATCTCGCGCTCGACCTTGTCGCCTGGCGCGTCTACTTTGGGCGTGCGGAAGTCGATGAGTTCTTGGTCGTCATCTGCGAGAAACTCTTCCGCACGGCCTTTTTGCTCTGCAGTAAAAACGCCGTTGATATTTCCACCGCGGTCTCTAGATACGAACGGCATGGTCTAAGCACCTCTCTTGTCAATCCATCCCCTAGTGAGGATGGTGACTGTTGTGGGGTCAACCGACGACCGGAGTTTAATCTGGGCCGAGGTGTTCGTAAGTACCGCACCACTCCAATAGCCGATGATTGCAGTACCTGTTGCGCCAGTAGCGAAGTCTCTCAAGGTGGCTGACGGTACCGGCACGGTTGAGGCGTCTCCGTGCATGACGAGGTTGAATCCCGCTGAAGCCAGGTCTTGAACGATGGAGATGAGAGCCCAGACACGCACTCCAGTAGGCACGCTACCGAGAGTGATAGTTCTCACCCCAGTACCGGGCGTAGTTTCGGTCGAGTCTTGAACTGGGGTGTCCCAAAGAAACACGTCTCTGTCTTGGCGGTAGTCGATGATCTGAGCTGAGCCGTTGGTTTTGATCGAACTGAGGCGTCTGTAATTCGCATAGGCCGTCGCATCGACCAACAGCTTCGTGGGTGCCAAGTCGGTAGCAATGCCGAAACCGGCATCAACAGAGCCATCCGTTTTGGCTATTTCGAAAACGTGATACCAAGTGTTATTCGCTGGAGCCCCAGAGTTCTCGGTACTGGGCCACCCTCCGTTGTCGTTTCCTGCAACCCAAACGGCATCGATCCTCTTCGTTAGGACTGCGGAGCTTCTGAGAGTCTGAGCTGCAGTTGAATCTTTGGCCCAGCCAGCACTGATTGCGACGTCTTCCGCATTCTCTCGGGACGTTTCCATACCGGAGATAAAACCGTAAGGTGCCATTCGGAAGTCGCCCTCGAACAACTCCGGGTCTTTGTAGCCAGGATCGATAGCGTTGCTGCGAAGCCACAGGCCTGCGTTCGCCCCCACGGCCAGGTTCGCGATGGCCGGCGCCGAGTCGACGTAGATCAGGTCGCCTCGCACGAGCGTCAGCAAGCTCGACAATTTCTGCTCCGCGTCGAGCGTGGTGCGTGCCGCAGGCGCATTGTCGTCGTCGAGCAGCGTCTTGGCGAAGGCGGTCGTGATGCTGGTATCGGTTGGAGATGACAGCGTAACCGGGAGCCCGTCCGAGTCGTAGCCCTGGTAGCCGCTGGCTCTGGTTTCCTCGATGGACAACTCCGGGCTGTTTGCGGTGTCTTCGCTGATCGGGAATTTCAGGCAGCGATCGAGTTGCTCCTGCTGGTCTTGCAGCATGAGAGCGAGCTTGCCAAGAGCGTCTTCGGTGGCATCGGCCGGTGCCGAATCGTTTTCCGTGAAGTCGTGTATCGCCTTGAGCGGGACGCGCCGGTAGATGTGCCAAGTCTTGGTGGTAGGCACGGCGGCAACGGTGGTGAGCGTGCCGGTGCTGCCATTTCCTGTGCTCACCGTGTAGTCGGTGGTGATGACGGGTGCGGGCACCGTCTCGACGCCGGTCGCGGTGGTCTCTTCGACCACGAAGATCTCGCTGCTTTCGTAGTAGTTCTGTGTGATGGCCATCGTCTGGCCGACCACGTTGGTACCGACGTAGGAAACCTTGGGTGTGAGGTTGGTTTGCACGGTCATTATCGTTTCCTCTTTGCTCTCACGGGGGTGGAGCCTGGCTTTCGTCTATTTGTCGCTGCGTCACGGATTCGAACCGCCTCTTGGCGTCGATCTCATCCTTCTCCCTCTTCGCCTTCCGCTTCAGCGACGCCGCATTTTCTTTTTGCTGCATGCTCGTGAAGTTGAACTCCTCTTCTGGGAATTGCTCTCTAGCCATTGCGGCCAACTCACCGCGCTGCTCTTCCAGCCGGAGAAGCTGCTCGACACCCTGCTCTGCCGACAGGATCATCCCCATGTACTGGTTGTCGATGAACTGCCGCTTCTGGTGCTTGTCGAGTACGTCTTCTGGCAAATTCGACACACGCCGGATGAACTGCGCCATGTTTCGGATGGATTCCGCGTTCCCGTCCGGCCCATGCAGCGCATCCCCGTAGATTCTGCTCAGATGTAGGTCGGCCGCCATATTGCCTTCGGCACGCATGAAGTTGATCGTCGCGAGAATCCTCTCGTTTCTCGTGAACAGATCCCAGAAGTCTTGAATCGGCTGCGCGCCTGCGCTCGGGTGACGGATGGTGAAGGCTTTGATCACCGGCAAATCGGCCAACGTATCGGCGGGCTTGGGCGGATCGGGCAAGACGCCTGCTTCGCGCAGTGCCTTATCGACGAGGTTGAGAGCATGGCGTCCTAGGCCGCCCGTCCACGCTCGCACGTAATTCTCGATGATGATCGGAGAAGAGAGGGTTTCGAAGTCGTCTCCAAGTTGGAAGCCAGGTATCTGGGAAACCGAGCGACCCAGCGCCTTCGCGAACTCCGTCGTGTACGGCTTGTACTGCATCTCGGGCAACAGCCGCTCCGTTCTAGCGTTCATGAGCGGAGCATCTGTAAAGATCACGCGGCCGGACCACTGCTCGACCACGGGCACCGCAATCGCAGGGACGACGCCCGGCTGCACAGAGGCCACGAGCGAATCCCAGAATCCGTCGAAGGCTTTGGGATCCTCGTTCACCACCCAGTCCATCATTCGCTCCGTTCCCGTTGCGAACAGGACGCCGAGCGAGTGAGGCTTGGCGATTCTGTGCCATTGCCGATTCACGCCCTCGCCTATCGAGAACACCCAGAAGTTGTCCCTCTGCCACTTGTTGATCCGGTAGTATTCTTTAACCGCTTCCGGGTCTGAGTCGTGTGTGTTTGCGTAGTGAAGCGCCATTGTGCCCAATACCAACGGCATGAGCTTCGCCATCGTTCTTTTGGGGTTGTCCTTGAACGCTCGGACAATCTTGTCCGTGCCCTGGATGGTCAGATTGCTAAACGGGACCACCGCATTCACGGCGTGCATCTTCGCTCCGATACGGGCGAAGTCGAGGCTGTTCTCGCGGCTCTCGAACCCAGACTCGAGGATCGCCTCCTTGCTGATCCCGCGCCGCTTCATCCCTTGCATGAAGCTGCCACGCCGAGTTCCCTGCTCGGAGATATTCACGGCCATCGACATGAGTGTGATCGGAGACTTGACGAGGTTGTGTACGTCCTCCGTCAGCCCGGTTTCCTTTGTGAGCTGACGGATGTTTTTTTGCAGGTAGTCGCGGTCCAAAGAAGCCCACTCGGCCATCGGAGCACCGCTGGCCAGATAGCGCTTGTGCATGTCGCTGACTTCTTTGGAGGAGAAGCGCGTCCCCTCGGCCATCTCCATCACACCACGCGTGTAGTGGTAGAAGGGGATGTAGCCAGAATCGGAGAACATGTAGGCGCTGAGCTGGTCTCTTCCGATATTGGGCAGTTGGAACTCCGGTGTCCAGATCGCTCCGACCCGAATTCCACTTCCGAAAAACTTCATGAACTTGCCACCCGCACCTGGGTTCCAGCTCTCGGTTCCCTCGAATGCACGCGCCAACTCGGAGTCGTTGATCGTCCAGACTTCCCGCTCTCCGTTTCTAAATACAGCGATCTGGTTCTTGCCTGGCGTCAGCACGTTCTCTCGGAAGATGTTGACCGTTCCCTCAATGGCTGTGCTCAGCTCGGACAGTTGCTCCTGGCTGACCTCTTTTCCAGTGAGTTGCTGGATGCGGCCTACAACTTCGCGGACCTCCCCCTCTCGGATGGTGGTTTTCGTGACGCCCACCTTCGTCTTAGTGGCGAAGGTCTTCCCGATATCTCCGCTGCCCTCGACCATATTCACGAACGCATTATTGATCGCGTTCTTGTCCGCGATGGCCATCAGCATGTAGGTGTTCTTGATATCGGTCTCCAGCGGATCGATGATCTTGAGCTGCCCGCCCTCTAGGTTGAACAGCGCCTTCCTCACATTGGCGTCCGTCTTCACGCCGCCACTCGAATCGACCATGAGCAGCCGGTGGATCGGAACGTAAGAGGCACCGAGTTCGATCATGTTGTCGAACTCTTGCTGGTTGATCATGCCCGAGTCCTTAAAGTATTTCAGGACCTCTTGCCGATATTTGACCATCCCCTCCGCTGCCGCGACGATCTTCGGGTCGGCTGATTGCACCACCGAGATCGCGCCTAGTCCAATGCGCCCGGTCTTCAGGTCGACACCGTCCTTCATCGGGATCCCAATATCGATCCCACGCTCTGCCACCTCCACCGCACGGGCAGACACCATGTACTCGCGAAGATCGTTCACCCTGCCTTCGACCGAGTCGAGCCAAAACTGCTGCGACTCCGAGACGCGTTCCAGGGCGTGGAAGTCCAGCGCGCCGTGGTCGATCACAGACGTCGCCTTCACGAACTGCGCGACGTCCAAGCGGGCGAGCCGGTAGAAGTCCTCCACAATCGAGATTTCTTGGCCGTCCGCCATAGCCTTGAAGGCCCGCGCCATCGGGTGCAGTTCGTTCACGTAGTCGGTGTAGAGCCTGTGTACCGCCTCGTTGCCCCGTACCAGCATCGGCAGCTTCAGCTCTTTCGCGTTGATCGATAGGGCGTCCAGCACCGGCCGGAATGGAGGTGCTTCTTCTGCCACCACCTCTTTGGAAGCGATCGATTCCATCTTCTGGGGGCCAATCGGCTCCGGCGGCGGCAACTCCCCTACCGGCCGCGAGCTCGCCGTCGCCGCTGGATCCCGGTAAGCGCGCGGAGAATCGAGGTTGTCGGACATGGTGTCGTGCTGGATGCTCGGGTCATCCTTCATGTCCTGCACCATTTCGCGCGGCAGTTTGCCCTTGTCGCGGTAGGCTTTCGAGAGCTTGTCGAAATAGATCTTGGTCAGGCGCTTGTCGGCCTGCGTGAAGGGCTCCCTACCTATCCTGACGGCCGCTCGTAGACCGAGAATGGCCAGCGCAGCGTCTTCGACCTCTTGCCGCGAAGGAACCCACCCGCGTCCTTCCAAAAACGATCCCACAGAGGACATAACGGTAGCCTCGGAAGCGACTTGAACCGTTACCGGCGCACCGCGGCCCTTGAAGAACCTGCCCGTACCGACTGTCGCGGCACCCACCACGAAGTCCTTGTAAGCCACTTCCAGGGTGGCAACAGCCTTGTCGAAGAACTCGCTGAAGGTTTCCGCTTTCCCGTTTTCGATGTGATCCATGAACAGGTGCCGCATTCCACCACCCAGTGCGAAGGCGGATCCACCGGAAATGATGACCGGAGCGCCGGGTCCAGCAGCCAGAGCCCCCACCGCGAATACCGGCAAATCACCCGCGAGCGTGGCCATGTGGTTGAGAACGCGCTTGGTGCCCCGCAGGGTTTCAGCGGTGTGGCCGCCAGGGAGTTGCGGCAGGGAGCCATCCGTAGCGATGATGGCAGCGAGTGACGGGATCGACATTTTGATGCCGTTCTCCATGACTTCCATCACGGTGGGCTGCGGCGTCCGGTCCTCTCGCGTCCCACCCGAACCCCCCGTGCCGCGAATCGGGGTGCCGCTGGCCCCGGTGTCTTCCGGCCCAGGCGCTTCGGTCTCTTGGGGGATCAACTCGCCGTGCGCATCGCGCCAGAACGACTCCACCGCTTTTTGGTCGAACTGGCCCTTGCCCATATCCTTGTCGATCAGGTGCTGCGGGACTCCAGCAGACTGCATTTCAGAAATGCGCTGCTGAACAAAACCGTCCACCAACGGCTGGGGAACGCCGTGGTCGAGCATGTCTTGAGTTTCAGCCGCCGTGCTCATCTGCCCGTCCTCTCGCGCCACTCGTCGACCGTTTCTCCGATCTGGAACATATCGCTGTTATCGCCTATTCCAGGCTGGAGCGTCTCGTCCAGCGTTGCATCGGGATCGACATTCAGTGAATCGAACCGCCTGTTTCGCTCTTTGAACGTGTCTCGGAACGTGGTCCGATAGAGGTCGAGGTCGCTGAAGATGTAGTTCTTCTTGTCCGCCGGGTTGAGCATCTGCTCGTCGGTGAGGCCTTCCGCGATCCCATCGACGTACTGCCGGCGCTTTTTGATCGCGAATTCCAGGTTACGCGCCTGCGCGAGTGCGCTCTCGTTCCCGAAGTCGTCCTTGTCCAAGTCTCCAGAAATCAAATTCAATGCCCTGCTGAAAGCGGCTGTGTCTGGACCTTCTTTCATCTCTGCGACTACTTTGCTGAATTCCTGGTAAATACCCCACGGGAGGCCAGCCCTCCCCACATACGGTTGCATCAAAAACGGGTCATCGATATGACCGTCCGGGTGCTCTGTGTCTATGATCCGCTTGAACAGCCAGCTCGTCACATTGAAGTCCTGCGCGTTTGCGATCTTTCCGCTCGCAACGTCTGCCTGCATCTGGAAGAGCCTCGCGTTCGCAATGCCACCCAGTCCGCTGTCTCTAATGTCTGCGACGCTCGTAAATTCGTCCGCTGTCGCTGGAGCCCAGATATTGTTGACGAGCCCTGCGTACTGCTCCTTCTGCGCCGCGTTTAACTGCCGGTTCTGCTCTACCCTGAGCCCGCTCTCCCTATTCTTGGCATCCCTGGTCAATACGCTGATCCGGTCTTTGTCGAGATGGCTCGTCTCCGCACCGGAATCCAGCATCTCCAATGCGAGAGTCGGGTCTGACTTCATCACTTCTAGAACGTGGAATTCCTCGGCACGCTCGATGTCATTGTTGAACGTCTCTTCCGCGTTGCGGATCAGGCCCTCTCCCTGCGCGCGAACCAGCCTCTGCATGTGAGATTCCGCGGAGAGGTCTCTTTCCACTCCGTTAGGCGCTTTGGCGTAGTCGGCTATAAAGGTGTCTGTCGACAGTTCAAGGTTGCCAACCGCAGCCGCTTGGACGCGCCTTCTCGCGTTGTCGGAGACTGAGATGCTCTTGGCAAGGCCGCGCTTGGAAAACTCAATGAGCATTCCATCATTCAAGTCTTCGTCTTCAGAGAACGCAGACGCGTGGTCTATGGCCAACGCCGTGGCCTGAGTGGAGAACCATTCCGAGGTGCCCGTAGGGTCTTCTCGCTTGTCCGCTTCTTGTACCAGTCCTGCCAACGCAGTGTCAAAGCCGAGTTCTGCCTGCGAGATCCGTAGCGACCTCGCGCGCTTGTTGTCCTCTGCAAGAACCTGCGCGAAGACCTGCCCAATCTGAGCAGCGGTGCCGGACGCACCCGTGCTAGGGGCGAACCGGGGGATGCGCTCGGGGCTTGACTGGAATGTTCTTACTCTAGGCAAGGAGACTAAACCTCCCTCTTCCGGTGGGCGAGGTACCCGGACCAGTCACAGCAGACGGTGCCGCGCTCTTTAGCAGATCGAATCCGAGTCCATCGGGCTTGCTTGCAGTCGGGAATTCCCCTCCCGCTGCCAAAAATGTGCTCACGCCACTCACAAGAGAATTCGTGATCCCTTTAGCCAAATTGGCATTCGCAAAGGCCTTGATGTCTGCCGCCTTGTTGAAAAACGGCATCGCTCGACGGATCGCTTCTTGGTGTATTTTCGTCACCGTGCTGTCCGCGACGTCGCGCGGCGTGCCTCGCTGTGTGACCCCCGAAGCGCCAAACGCAGCGGTTTGCTGCCCAAGCACCTGTCGACCGCGAGAAAAAACCCGCGCGGCCTCTCGATCTCCAGCAGCGTTTAATTCTTTCGCATGTTCTTTGGCAGAAAATCTTTGTGAAACGGCATCCGATATTCCAGCGCCTGCGACAAGTCCTCCGAGAAGAAGTTCGACGCCCATTACAAGGCCCTCGCGTAAATGTAGCTTCCGGGCAGAAGGCTATCCATTTCGTGAACGCGCGAGAATCCCAGCATCTCCACCCAATCGATCGACTGCTGGTCGGTTTTCTCGATGTTAGTAAAAGCGCTTTTTACGCCGTAGCGTCGCCCCGCGAAGTCTCTGTGACGCTTGATCGTTCTCACCAAGAAAATCGGGTACTTCTTTTGCATGTAGGAATCGAGATCTATAAAGACTACCGCGCTTTCTGCTCCGGGCTCGAACACAGACCCGAAACACCCCATCACACGCCCCGTCTCTTTTTCGTAAAACGTGAAGCATTGAGACTTCAGCACTGCCGGCTGGATCTGTTTCCGTAGAAATTCGTTATTCCGAATGCCCACGAATTTGAACAGATCGCCGTCTTCGTATTTTCGGATTCCGGCGGTCATGCTCGACCTCCAGTCGAGAGTTCCGGCATCACGCCGGTAATGGTCATCGGCAGCGGCTGATCTTGGCGGTAGTACATCGTCGCCTCGCTCCCGTAGTCTCCGTTGAACACAGTCGTCTGATCGCCAGAGAAAGGTTGAACGGGCTCGTTCATATTGTCTGAGACGCGACGGCCCTTGAGAGGGTCCAGGTTGTTCGCGTCCCGTCCGAGCTTGCCGCCGACTGTATTTTGGAACCGTGAGGTGATCGTCGCGATCTTTTGCTTCTTTCCCTGCAGCGTGTTCTGTCCCGTGTTGGCCTCCAGATTCAATGTCTCGAGGTCGGAGTTGTATGAAAGCCCGACATGCGTCGTGGTGGTTGCAGGCGGGTCGAGTGTGATCGATCCACCCGTGACGACCTTGTCGGCCTGAACGGAACCATCGACCAAAACAGTAACCGTCTGGCCTTCCAAGTGATCCAACCCGGTCGAGATTGTGGTCTGCGCGCCCGAGTAGGTAACCCCGGAATCGACGAAATACGCGTCTGCAATGGCGTCACCCTCTTCGAAGTTCTCTTCAAAAAACTCGATATAGCGGCGTGTGGCACCGTTGATCGTGCGCTTCACGCCAAGCCAGGCCTGGTGGTGGGTCACTCCGGGGTCTGGGATCGAGGCGACCGTTTCGACGACCGCGTTCCCCGATCCAAATGCACCTCCTAGGATTTGACGAGACCAGCCGATCACGGACTGGTTTCTGAGCAGCGTCATCGTGGCGAGTTCGCCATCCGTGCGAACGCAGGAAACGATATTGTTCGGATCCTGCGTGTAGGAGATTTGAGTCACTCCGCTTTTGAAAATGTGAGGCGCGAGAATCGTCAGATCCTCGGACAAGAAGTTATTGATCGAGGCCTCGAACCGTACCCCGAACAGCCGGAGCCCGAACTGCGTGACGTAGCAGACTTCGTTGTCTACGATGGCCGGAGAAGCCTGTTTGCTTCCGACGTTGCTAATGCGCCGTGCCCGTACATTGGTCGGGCTCAGAGCGACCGCATCCGAACCCGAATCGAGGATGTAAACCGCACCCGCCATCCCGATGATCATGCTCGAAAGACCTGCCATCCATAGGATTTGATTCAATTCTCCCGCTGCAATCGTGTAGTTCAAGCCATTTTTATCGATTACCTCTGCGACTTCTTGGCGTGTTTCACGGCCGAGCGTACTTGGCGCGTGAGAAATGAAGTCGCCAGTCTCGCTACCGTAGAAAGTATCCGGGCCGCCGGCATTGCCGGCCCAGCAAAGACGGCCTTCGAAAAACTCCACAGCCGCCGGGTATCCAATGGCCGGGTCTGCAGAAAAGGCACCGAGCCGCCATTTTTCAATCGCAGTAGCGGGCCGCTGGAATTCGTTGTCGGCGTCGACTGTGCAGACTGCAGAGGTGGTGCTGGAGAAAGTGGAAATCTGTCCCCAGCCCCAGGTAGGCCCCTTGGGACTGCTACCCGCGTCCAAGTCTGTTTCCAGCCGGAACATGCGGCCTTGATCGTCATCGTCGAAAGCCGTGAAGGTGGCCTCGATGGCGGTGAGCGTCACCGCACCGGAGGCAGCACCCGCGCTGACGGTGTTCACGATCTCCTCGTTGGCGTCGATGTAAGGTCCGTCTTCGAAGATTCCCGTGTTCACCAGCGTCCAGTCCTGAGCCGAGTTTCGAATCAGCGTGGCGGGCTGATGGCTCTTGTGCGCGATATAGAGGAAATCCAGCGACTGCTTGATCTCGAGCCCGAACAACTGCGCTTCGGTATAGGTGGTTGTCACCTCGTGGGGCACCGTGCCAAATGGCGTAATCGTGTGTGTCCCGCCGCCTGCAGCGGCCGTGACTTCGACGCCCGATCCGCCTGCCGTGAGCGATAGACTGAAGGTGCTCGAACTCACAAAAACGATGTAGTAATCGGTGGCCAGCAAAAGCCCTGTGGGGAGCGTACCCGTGGTGGTCAGCCGAAACGGCCCCTGCTGATCGACGTAGCGGTGGTCGGTCTCGGTAATGACGCTCGGGTTGGCAACGGTAACGTCCCCATCCACGAAGGCCTTGGTCGGAGCCTGCAGCACGCCCTCGTTGGTGAAGAATCGGATGGCGTTTTCGGAGAACTCCAGCGTGTAGGCGTCGTCTGTCGCAAAGCTCCAGTGAACCAGCCGAGACACCTTGGTTTCGTCTTTGTAGGGGTAGACGTACTTCGTGCCACTTCGACGGATCACACCGCCTTGCGTGAGAATCCAGAAGTTTTCGATCTTCTTCGCGCCGTGCGCGTATTTCCTGAGATCGACTCTGGAGTAGAGCAAAACGCCGAACTCGCCTGCGGCGAAAGAGTTTAGGATGGGTCGAATCTCAGCCATCGACCCTACTCGTCACCCAAGTACCCTGATCGGTGTCTTCGTGCAGCCCGGTCTGCCCCGCTTCGATTGTCTTTGCTGCCTCGATCTTGCTTTCGTAAATAGCGACCATGTTCTTTACGATGGTATGATTCTTCGTCAGGGGCTCTGCCCACTCAGCCGCCAAGCGCGCCTCGAAGGCCTCGATAAACTGCGGGGTGTACTGGCCCTCCTCCGTCACGCGTTTGGTGAAGATGAGTTGCAGCGGTGACTCGTGGTCGGTGAGGATCTGGTTGCTCTCGACCGTCCACATCGTCTTGTTGAGGTTCACGATTTCGCGCGGATTCAGGCACTTCGGTTCTTCAGGAAGGTTGTAGGCAAACGCAAACCCGAACGCGGGTGCGGTGGATACAGCCGAAAGTTCTTGCCGCGCGGTTGCAAAATCCCACGGTGCATCGCTCAGCACCGCGTCTAGGTACTTGTCGTAGGTGTCCTTGGAGACGCGTCCCGCCTCGCTGACTTCGTCCAACGAGTCGATGCGCCCCACGCCGATTTTTCGAAGCGCTCCGTTGATGATCGTCAACTTTGAAACGGACACATTTCCCTCCGCGTGGGTTGGGACGAGGAGCCCGAAGGCTCCCCGCCCCTACCCGCAACAGGCCGCTGATTTAGCCGCCCGGTGTGTACCACGCGATCAGCACGTAGGTCGATGACGTCGCGTCATCTTCCCCATTCAGCGTCAGACAGAAGTCGTACTGCGAATCGGGATCTGACGTATCAGACCCCGCACCCACCGCGAGCAACTCCCACAGCTCCTTGCCGCGATCTTCTCCACCGAGTGCGCCGTCGTCGAAGACCTCGGTAACCACATCGAGCGCCGATGTGACATCTTGGGCCGCACCGAACAGATCCACATCCAGAACCGCTCCGTTGTGGTTCGCGTTGTACGCGTAGAGGCCCAGCTCAGCAGAACTCGATGCGCTGAAGCCTCCGTCCGTCTGTTGTTCGAGCTTGTAAATCCGGTCTCCCGACTTCATCGTGAAAAGCCACAGCACATCGGCCGCAGCCGAGTCAAGGACAGTGATCTCTGCCCTCTTCACGAGGAGAGCGAGACCATTCACGCTTGCGTGAACGATTTTGGTAGGGGAGGCAATCGTGCTATCGGCACTGCCGTCCGTACCAAAGTGATCAGAATACCAATTGGCCATGATTCACTCCGTTACTCAGTCACCTGGATTTCCACAACACCCTTCTCGTCCATGCGCGTCGCGCCCATGTCCATCGAGTATTGCAGTTGCAGGCCGTTGTTGAGGTCCGGGCGACGATCGACCGATCCCATGATGTCATCGGTAATGCCGAGCAACATCGATGTTTGGACGTATGCCAAGCAGCTCCGGGTAGTCCCCGACAGAGCCAGAAGCTCCGTCTGGATCCACTGGAATCCCATGAAGTTGTCGATTTCACCGCTGTCGAGCATCTTCACGCTGCGGTAGTCCTGCGAGGTGATCAGCGGATCGAGGAGCAAGTCCTCCATTTCCTCTGAGCCGTACAAGAAGTACCAGGGCACCGTCTTGTCGTTCTCGGCCGCGACGAGTTTCTTCCGCGCCTGAACGATCTTGTTGATGGTCAGAGCCACGCCGCCATGCGCGATCTGAAATGCGCTGTCGAACGAGACGGAAGTGGTTCCGTCTACGCCCGTCGACGCCGCGGCCAACGCCGCATCGATGAGGATCTGATCCGTGTTCCGATTTCCAGCCGCCGCATAACTTCGCGTGTAGGCGTTCATCGGGTTGTTGAGGATCCGACTCTCATCGCGCTTGTCGATCATGTCGGTCTTGTCATACGTGTCGGACGTCACCATGCGCCGCGTGTGCGGCGTGTCGGTGAGGATCGTCTTCGCGTGACGAGACTCACGCTTGATCATGGACGAAACTCCGACCTGATCGAAGAACGCCCGGTCTCCTTCCATCGGCTCTACGCGGACAGTTCCGCGAAGCCGACTGTCAAGCTGCTGCTGGAGCAGCGTGATGCCTTCCTTGAACTCTTGCTGGTAGGCGACTGTGATTTCGTTGGACATAAAATGCCCTCCCGTTGATTGTTGCTGTCAACGAGAGGGGTGCCCGAACTTCAGTAGGTTCCCCTACGAGACGGACCCTCTCTGGCCTTGACGCGGCATCCTCGGCCCCACTTTTAGGGCGAGCACTCGGACCCGGCACAGCCGGGGTACCCGAGAAAAGACATCGTTTATTTCGTTCGCTTCTCCCTCCGACTTTGTCGGGCGGTCTGCCTCGTGCGGGCCGCAGGCTTCGCGGCCGGCTTGGCTGGCGGCTTCGGAATCTCCCAGTCCAGACAGGATTGAGCGCGATCCGTGATGGCCTGAATGCGGAGTTTCATCTCCATCTTCTTGTTTGCGCCAGTACACAGTCGCAGCGCAAGGCGTAGCGCCTGTTCCCGGTCATCGAGGTCGGGTCCGGTGTGGTCGCCAAAAAACTTCAAGATGGCAACCGTGAGAGCCTCTCTCCAATCTGGCTGCGTGAATTCGAACCCGCTCTTGGGTTCGAGCGCGAAATCCAGTGCCATCGTTTGCGCGAGAATCGTTGTTTTCATGTGCTTATTCCTTTTATGCCTGGACTCTCTAGTGCGTACAGTGCCTTCAGGCGCTCCGCCGCGGGCTTATGCCCCGGGTTGTTTTGATCGAGATACGCTTTCATGAAGTCCTTGTCTGCGTGCAGCGCATTGATCTGCGCACGGGCTTCATCCGGCGAGGCCAGTGCTTTCGGCGTTTCTCCTTCGAGCAACTCGTCTTCGCCCATCTTCTTGCCGATCACCCGCATCCGTTCGACAAAATCGGGGTCGTCTCCGTGGCGCGAGCCGTCTTCTTTGAAGACCTGATCTACGCCCTCGGCTCCGCCGAACAGCTCCCGCACCGCACGGCCCACATGGGCCATGTTGGGCTCGTAGGCTTCGCCCCACTTGGTCTGTAGGGATTCGGTGGTTTGCGTCGACCGCGCAGTGTGCGCCGCGGCTCGGTCAACCTGCCCCTTGTCCAAGATCACGTTGAGATCTTCGGTCAGACCGCGTGCCTGCGCTGGAGTTACCCCGCGGGCGTGAAACGACTCACGCATGCTGTTGGCCACCGGATCGTCTGCCGGGATTTCGCGCTCACCCGCCTTCATGCCTGCAAAGTCGTAGTCAGCCGGGGCTGCGGGGACTCCAATATCCTTGTGATAGCGCGTCAGTTCGGCCTGCGTGTCGTCCCGAGGCAGCGAGATCCGCTTGTCCCCGATCGTCTTGTTCAGCGCAATATGCGCCTTGCCCAACTCATCGACGGTCTTGTAGTTTTTGAGTGTGGGATCTTCTCGGATCCCATCCGAGATCGTATCTCGCCACGAACCGGGTTCTACGGCTGCTACCGGTGCGGGCGTACCGCCTTCGGGGGCTGCGCCTTCGATTCCTGCTACGGGTGCTGCTGCGGGGTCGGTCATGCTGCATTCTCCTTTTGGTAGTCCTGTTCGATTTCTTGGATCTTCAAAGGCATGCCTTTGACTCCAAAGGTCATTTCGAGGATGTGAATCGCGACTGCTCGTGTCCCCTCGTTAAACGCGGTCTGGTACGGGTCACCCGGCACAAACGACGTCGTCATGACGCCGCCTTCCATGTAGAGGTCGCGCAGCACCGACTCCCCGCCGGGACCACACTTCGCGCCAAAGGTGGTGACGTAGTCGGCCTTCAGCGCCTCCAGCCGGTCCTTCTCTTCTATCTGCGCTTTCTTTTTGGCGGTCTGGATCATTGCGCTGCCTGGCCTCCCTGGAATTTGCTTGCCGTCTCCGCGACCGCGAGCGCTTGCTCCAACTGCTGCTGCCGCGCGAGCTCTTCGGCGCGTGCCTCTCGGATCGCGAGCACCTCTTCTTCGCTGCGCATGCCATCCACCGGCAAGCTGCCCAGCTCCCAGTCGATATGGGCGATGCGGTCAATGTCGTAGTTGTCGAGCACTTCGGGCACGACTCCCGCGGTTTCGAGTGCTGCCGCGAGGCCTTCGCGCAAGGCCCGCTTCTCGCTGGCCTTCTGCGCGCGGGCGACCGGCGACTGGTACTCGACCAAGACCTCCGCATTCAGCTCGATCAATTCGGGCGGAACCTCTGGCATGCGGCCTTCGCGCAGCTCGATCGAGAATGCCCGCCCCACCTCGGGGCCGAGAAGCTCAGTTTGCTGCCGGCCCAGCACCGGAGACAGCGCACGGTCGGCCTGCTCGACGATTTCGAGGACGTGCGTGGCGGTCATATTGGGCTGTCGGAAGATCTCCAGCAGATCGACGTGGTAGGCGGCTTCAATCGCAGACTTCCGGTCTTTCAGAAGCTCCAGCCCGATGCCAAACTTGGCCTTGGACTCCAGAACCTCAATGGGTCCGCGGCTGTTGCCATCGAACCGCACTCCGGTCACACCGCCCGCGTGCATGCGGATGGTCGACATGGAACCCCGGTTCGAGACCAGAATCGACGGGTCGACGGCCTTTTGACCGGCCTTCAACATCGTCTTGTTCATGTTGTTGGCCATCTTGGCGTCCGGTAGCGCCTGGAAGCCGGGGCAGCGGCCGTAAGTCTCGCTGGAATCCTTCTCCCAGCGCGGGGTCATCACGGGCATCTCTTCGAACCCGCTCTCTTGAAGCAGCTCCGGGTTGCCGTCCGCCGCGAGCATGTGGACGCTCTTGATCGGCTTGTTCCCGAATCCGCCCTTGTGCGCGTCAGGGTTAGGGAACAGCGCCTGGATCACGCGCAGCTTCACATTCTCGTTTTTGGAGCCGATGTGTTTCAGGGCGGTCTTGCTCTTGCCGGGGTATTTCTCTTCGATTTGCAGCGCCGTGAGTTCCACTTGACGATGCACGGTGTTCACGCGCCCGCGCGAGTCTTCCAAGATGAAGACTTCTTGCAGGTTGTAGGACTTGAAATACAGGCCCTCCAGCGGGTCGTTCATTACCGCGATGGCCCCGGTGCCGTAGCCCACGAGGTCGTTATACATCTCGTGCATCTGCGGCTGGAATCCGGCTTCGGGGCGGTTGATCGCCCAGCGCAAATGATCCTGCGCGTCTTGGATCCACTGGGCCACGCGATCGATCTCAAGCAACTCCCGCTGCGCAAGCGTGAGGAGGAACCAGTCCGAAGCCGGGTTGGTGAGCAGCGAGCTGATCATGGCGACAAAAGTCTGGTGAGAGCGCATCGCCGTGCCGTCGTACATATTGTCCAGCCGCTGACGGCCGCCTTGGAAAAACCGCGTCTGAAAGTCCGTTCTACCCAGAGCGTGGTCGGAAATCTGTTGCCAGGTATCCTGCCAGGTTCTCCGGTCGGCCTGCATGTAATCTTGCCGACGTAGAATGGCTTTCAGGTCAACCAATTTATCCACCACCTCCAAGCGTCGCCGCACTTCCTGTCGGCTGTTTTCTTTGGGACAGCACGCCTCCTGTCAGATTGGTGGACGCGCGACCGGACACGGATTCATCTGCGCCCTCTTGACTTCTTGCCAAGCGAATCGCGGCCTTTTTCTTCGCCTTCTTGGCCTTTCTCTTGCCTGACTCTTGTAGACCCTGACTCGTACCCAAACCCGCAGCGAGGAGTCCGCCGCCGGCTAGTACCGCGGCCGTGCTCAAACCTCCGGCAGTGGCCGCGGCAGTGCTCGCGGCAACGGTCGCCGCGGTGGCAACGGCAGGAGCCGCGGCAGCTGCCGCTTGCGCAGCGGCAATAGCAGCCAACGCGATCAATTCTAGTCCCATGACGCCCCTCCTTCAGTCCGCCGTCCCGCCGTCGGCCCAGGCGATTGCCGCGCCGGTCCCGTTGGTGAGGGTGCCTGCGGTCATGTACCACTGATCGGCAGCCAAACACGTCAGCGTAATGGTCTGCCCCTCGTGTGCGGCCTCGGTTACATTGTCCAACTCGTTGCCGGCAGCTATGTCGAGGCCGGGAACATTGAACACATTGCTAGCATCGTCCGAGGTGATCGAAATGAGGGTGGTGTCATCCTCTGCCACGATCGTTACCCAGTTACCAACGTCCGCCGCCGCGTTGCACGCCCCGTCTGGAATGTCGTAATCTGCTGCCGCCGTTGCGAGGGTGACGCTGTTGATCGCTATTGCGCCACTCGCCACAGCAGCCGCGGGCACCTGTGCCAGCACGGAACCGTCGATGACAACCACTCCGCCGAATCCATCCGATGTAAACGTATGCCCCGTGACATCGGCTGAACCAAACGCCATATCACCCGCGCCGCTGGTATCGACGAGCAAGTTGGATGCGCCCGCAGCGTCCGCTCCCAAAATGGTCGCTGTGCCCGTAGTCGCAGCCGTCAGCGTCAGCGTGTTCAGAGCGGTGTCGATCCCCACCACAAGACCATCGGTTGTGATGGTGGACGACGTTACATCTGCAGAGCCCATCCCCACCGTTCCGGCACCCGTCGTATCGAGTAGCGTATTCGAAGCGCCCGCAGCGTCGGCTCCCTGGAAGGTCGCAGTCCCGGTAGTTGCGGCCGTCAACGTCAACGTATTCGCGGTCGTCTGTTCCAGGTCCATCGAAGAAGTAGCTGTGGTAACCGAGAAATCGGTATTCGTCGCAGATCCAAAATCTATGCCACCGTCCGCGTCAATCGTAAATCGTACATCGGCAGCAGCGCCCGCTTCCACAACCCCGAACGTCATGTCGCAATCTTCTGCACCCGTACTGGTTGTCGTGCAATTAACCGTAATGATCGCATGGCACATGTCGTCATCGGTTGTGTCCCCGTAATCTCGGAAACACACATCGATGGCACCGGTCGTGCCGCTTCTGAATGAGAAGTCGCCATCCGAACGGAAATAAAAGTCGGTGACTTGGTCGCTACCGAACTCGCAATCGCGGCCGCTGGCGCATCGCGCACCTGTGATGGGTCCAAATTGCTGCGCCGCCGCGGGCATGCCCAAAAGCAAGAACGCGAGCAGCGCAGCCAGGAAGAACCCGAATCGTTTGAGTGAAGCCTTCATTTTCTTTCTCCTAGTTGATCCTTGTGACGTCGGACCCGCCGTAACCCGAAGGGGGCATGTTCAGCGGGTCGACGTCGCTAATGAATTGCCGTTCTGTTTGCTGCGCTCCTAGTTGCTCTCCGTACCTCCGGCACATCATCGCGTAACGGATGGCACAGAGGAGGTCTTCTTTCTTTTTCACGATCTTGCCGTTTTCGTCACGGTGGTAGGTGCGGATCTCATCGAAGATCATCTTCAAGTTGCAATCGATCAGCAGCCTCCCGGTTCGAAATCGGTCGTACATTTCGAGCACGCCTTCCTCAAGCCCGTTGCTGCCGCTCTCGAACTTGGCGTGCTCGGGAAGCATGTAGACATTCTGCTCGTCTCGGTAATTCGTCGCGAGCTCCACTCCGCTTTGTTTGTCGTGTTGGTACCCGTCTTGGGGCCAGGCCCAAGGCAACCAATCTCCACCGACCGTTCGCATGAAGTGGGAATGCACCACGGGAGTTTCCAGGCGCTGCCGGTAGGCATGCGTGACGTGCAGGATGTTGTGGTCTCTGTCCTCAGCCAGAACCACGCAGGCCGTAGGGTGGTCGAAGCCGAAGTCGATGCCGCCGATCTGAAAGAAGTGGGACGGGACGATAATCGGCCGCTCGGAGAACATTTCCTCTTCGATCGGGAAAATCTTGCCGGTGCCCAGAGTCGGCTCGCCATTCGCTCGCGCGTCTCGCTCGTGCAGCGCGTAGGATTCGATGATCTCTTCGACCTGTTCGTCTGTGAAGTGGCCTTGGATCTTCTCCCCGTTCTCATCGATCCAGTGGCACTCGCGAATGCCCATGCGCGTCAGGCTGCAGCTCTCGGTTCGCGGGATCGGATAGAAGTTCTCGACTACATCGGACATGCCCAGCAGCGGCGTGAAGGTGATGAAGACGACGCCATTTCGGCTGTGGGTTCGGGTCAGGCCTTCGTTGTAGACCTTGAACGACGGCTCTTCGTCAAACCAGACGATGTCTGCGTCGTAACCTTCCAGGGCCTGGCGCTCCTGGGAATACTGTTTGAACTTGATGATGCTGACGCCGCCAGTGACGTGCTGCACGGATACCGAGTCGAGTGCATCGGTGATGCCGCGGCCCAGCACGGTGCGACGGATCGCGCTGCGCGGCAGCGTGCCGGTTCCCCATTGTTCCGGTTCACCCATCAACATGAGTTGCGGGACGTCGCGCGTGGTCTCGGCGGTCCTGCCGGCGACGATGATCTTTACGGGCCGCGTGAACCGCTTGCCCTCCCACCAGCTCGGGTACTTTCCAGTGGCGTGGTAGCTGATCTCCATGCCCGCGCACAGAGTTTTTCCCAGACGATTGCCGGCCATGAACAGCCGTTGCCGGTGAGTCAGCCCCGCATTATGGAAAACAAGCTGCTTAGGATAGGGGCGGTACAGCTTGTTTTGATTGGTCCCCAGCGCCATTAACTCGCCGAGAGCTTGTTTCAACAACGTCGAGTCGTTGGACTCCAAGTTCCCAGAGGTCGGCGTCGGAGAGTTGCTCGATGATTCCACGGATACTCCCCAGTACCTCGTTGCGGTCCCCTTCTAGCGGGTCCGCGTTTTCGTGAAGGTGCTTGTGTTGCTTGATGCCCATTCCCAGCTCGTTGCCCATCAATTCGAGCGCTTGGTTGGCGGCTTTGTAATCGGGCTTGAACAGACCGATGTGGTTGCCCTTGCCGTCCAAAACCGGGATCAGCGCGGAGGCGCGCAGATAATTCTCGTAGTAGCCCCCCATGATCGTCGCCTTGGTGACGGGGATTTCGTCCATGCGCGTGTCCATGCGCCGGTCGTGGGCTTCTTGCATGATCGCTTTTGTGCGCGCGACGATATCGGGGTGGCTGCAGGTCTTCGAATAGCTCCCACGCTTGCCTGGGGTCAGGCTGCGCTCCCAGCCGCAAAGCTCGAGTTCGGTTCGGAGGTCTTGGCGGTACGCATACGCGTAGGCGCGCATCCGGTTCTTTGCCCCGCTCGCGAGGGCCTGCGCGACCATCTCGTGACGAGCGTTGGCCAACGGAGAGCCGCAGCGGATCGCGAGGGCTTTCCCCATGCTTTCCGTAATACCACTACATCTTGTGGTCTGTCAAGCAGGCCCTACCAGATGTAGTGGTTGACGTGGAGTTCCTCTTACTTAGAATGCGAGTCATGGAAAAGAGGAACATCTGTACGATGTGCGAAGACGGCCCGAGGGTTAAGAATCAGCGCTGGTGCCAGGGGTGCAAAAACGCCTGGATGCGCAAGAAGCGTGCCGTCTCCGGCTATAACGTCTACTGCCAGTCCCGCGAGCAGCGGGTGAAGACTAGAAATAGAACCCGTAGTCGGATGCGGCGGCTGCGCGGACCCGTGCTGCGCTACATCTGCTCAATCTGCGGATCCGACGAGCAAATCGAACACCACCACCCCGACCACTTCGGGAACCCTGACCTGACGGTCCCGATGTGCCGGCGGCACCACCGGATGATCCACGAAAGCAACGGCGGGAAATGCGGCGCCGGGAGATTCGAACAAGCCGGTTGACAGATCCAGAGCGGCCGGGGTAGTCTGATCAAGCCCGCGGATCCTCGCATGGAGGCTGATTCCATGAGTGTCGCGCACTGTTCGACCTTGAGTGATGACCGCGGGCATCCAGCACACAGCGTTGGCGGACACCCGTGGCGACGTTGTGGCAATCCAAGCCGGCACCAGGGGACCATCGTAGTCGGCAACCCAGGCCAGACGAGGAAGGGGTGATGGCGGATGCTCGAGCGTTCGAAAGTGGCCTCGTCGACAAGCACCCGAGATCTGCAGGTCAACGGCATTCGTGTCGCTGCAGATCGAGACGGCGGGGGGCTCCCCTCGTGTTCGCGTCCGGGCATGCCGCCATTCTGCGAAGCTGATCGCTCAGTCGCTTAGGCACTTCGCCCGACGAGTTTTCAGCCACTGACGCAGGGTGGACTGGTATGTTCGAAGTTTATTCTGGGATCCTCAAAGAACGAATCTCTTCGCCGACCGCGCAACTCAAAACGGCCTTGGCGGCAGCAGCGTCCATCGCTTTGTTCCAGCCGTTACAGTAGGCGGCGTGTTCGTTTCCGATCGCAGCGCGTAGCGTTAAAATCTCACAGGCCATCGCTATATCGCGTGGATTCGCAGTCATGGATGCGTCGCAACCGAATTCCATCAGAATATCGCGCTGTCTCCTGGGCGGCAGCGGTCCTTCTCTCGTCGTTTCTACCATGCTAGAATCTCCTTTCGCAGCGGTGTTCGAAGTTTATTCTGCAATCTTCCAAGAACGAATCTCGCTGCTGAGCGAGGCTCCGCGCACAGAATTAGAACCAACTCGGATGGCTGCGGACTCCAACGCATTGTTCCAGCCTATTTTGTACTGGGGGCCGGCTTCAGGTCGCCCCTTCGGCTTCTCCGGTTCCTTCAGGATTGATTTTAGGTCTCGCTCAATCACTGGCCACACATCGAGGTGGCGCTGTGGTCCGACGTCGAAAATGTGGCCCACCGTTTGAATGCTCTTGTTGATCGCTCGATCCCAAACCCAGTCGAACTGCTCTGGCTGCAATAGCGTGCTATGCGGCTGATCCCGGTCTACGGGGCAGTCGCGTTCTCGTAACTGCAGAACCTCTTCCGCCATCGCCATGATCCACTTACAGGGCATGTCATAGTCCGCGCGGTGCGCCTCGAACGCGCCCGGAGAAGCCCTGAACTCTTTGACGATTTCATACGCCTGGCGATCTCCCTCTGTCATTTCATCCATGCTAGATTCTCCTTGCAGCGGAGCCCATGTGGCTCGCTAGCTGTGGTAGCGACCGGGTCAGGGAACCACGTCTGCTGCTGTTGCGCCGGATCTAGGCTTCGTGCCGGGTCCGGCGCTTTTCGTTTTCACTCGGTGTAACACCGCAGCTCGTAGTCGACATCGACTGAAGCGTCAGAACCAATACGGATGCCCGTCCACCAGAGGCCGGTTTTTTCTGAGAAGACGATGGTGTAATCCACCGCCTCGCTGAATTCGCCGTTGATGTCTTCGAATTCTTCGATGATCTGCCGTGCTGCGAACGGGGAAACCACGTCATCTGCATTTGGGCGCTGCCAGAACTGAACCGTAGCCGTCTTGTTCGCACCCACTGAAACATCGATGAAGAAGGCCTTGAGCGCGCAGGATTCGCCAGCGGGTATGGAGTAAATGGACTGCTCGGTTTTGCCTCGTTCGGCTGCGCTGCTCGCCATCGTCACACCACCCGAGGCCAACCGAATCGTGATGACTCCGATATTCGACCCGATCGCAGCGGAGGTCGTGTAGGTGCCGCCTTCGACAATGTGGGCCTCATTGACACGGATCCAGCTCGTTTCGCCGGTAGCCACGTTGGCAGAGGTGCCGTTCAATTCGATGGTCACGCTGATTGGATCCCAGTTCTCATCGAGCCCCGCGACGAATATGGAGTGCGCGCCGAGGTTCGTGCCACCGCCATCCTCGTCATCGTTGGCAGAGGAAGACACCACCTCGATATTGGCAGCCACGGTGATGAATCCCGTGTACACGCCACCCGCAACCCAAATGACTTCTTCTGTGTCCCCGACTACGGGATTATCGCCGAAGACATTGACGAGGCGTTGGCCGGGTACCAGCCCCCGAGCAACATCGAATTCAGTCGCAGAATGCGGGGGCGATTCGTTGCCCGCTTGGGCTGCAGGGAGCCCGAGCAGCAGGAGTCCGGTGAGTAGAAAAGTGGCGAATCGGAACGAGGGTCGATGCGTCATGTGGGACCTCGGTTGGAGTTCATGAGAGCCTGTATTCTACATCTCTCGTTCTTTATGGGCTCACAGATGTTCCCACCTTGATTCCGTTTTGAGCCAGCACCTCTTCCAATTCCCGGGTGCGGTCGATCAACTCCTGATACTCCGCGTCCAGCTCCGCTAGCTGACCACCCCAATTCGCAGCGCAGCCGCGTGCCTCTTCAAGAAGGTGCTCCATCTGGCCGATCTCCGCTTCATGCGCGCTGTCTGCATTTGCGGCTTGGTCTTCATGGAGGATGCGAATCGAAACCCGCGCGTTGGCTTCCTGCTCCAGCGCTTCGTTCAGCTCATCGAACTGGATCTTGGAGACGACCTGCTTCTCTTCGTTCATCTGCAGCAGCGCCTTCTCGTTTCGCATGCAGCGTTCGAGCAGCGCCTCGTTCTCGGTACGAAGGCGTCCTACGACCGAATTGAAGTCGCTCTCCAGTTCAGCGCCCAAATCGAATGCGTCTCCGCTCATTCTGCTCTCTCCAACACGGGCTTGGGGTGCCTGAGATGCACTTGCTGCATGTTATTCGGGAGGCCTACAACATCGGAATGTGGTTCTGTATTTGAGTTCGCTGTTGTCGTTTTGAGGGCGGCACGAGCTTTGGCGATTGCGGGCCACAGTCCGCTCAGTGTTTTCCGTCCTTGCTCACCGTAGAACTTTTGACCGTGATATTTCATGTACGTCTCAGACGATTTGATGAGTGACAGAAGGTCCTCGTCTTTGCGGGCGATCTCGACGATGAGGTTGTCCACCTGCTCCGCGTAGCGCCAAGCAGTGTCCCGCCATCGCTCCTTGCTTGTCTCCAGTTGACGCCTCTCTTCGTCGCTGACTCGGCGCTCAGCCATCGGTCGAATCCTCCATGATGTAGCTCTGATTGTAATCCTCGTAGACAATCTTCCCGGCCAGAACCAACATGCCAAGGGTGCTGGACAGCCGCTCCTGCGTGTGGACGCGAGCAATCAAATCGTCATCCACCATGCAAATCGTAAGGGTGGCACGCACGTTTCGGCCGGCAGCAACGAAGCCTTCCACCTCGTCCGCGAACTCGCGCAGGAACTTTCCGTCCGGCTTCACCATGTGCAAAACGTCAGCCACTGTCAGTCTCCTCCCCTGCGGGTTTGAGGGCGGCGCGGGCGATTGCGCCCTTATCGCCATAGACCTCTGAAAGGCACGCGAACGCTGCGCTGCGTAACCTTTTTGGCCTCTCGTGATTTGCTTCGTCTCCATAGAACTCCAGCGCCTTGTCTTTGCGTGCGATCTTGGCGCGAGCCTCTACAAGATCATCGAGCCGGTGCTTCAATAGTCCGCAGACCTTCTTAACGAGTTCTTCGACGGAATGAGTGTCCTCGTCCCAGTCGCAGAGCCAGGTTTTTACCGTTTCGATCTCGGCCCACGCATCGCGGAGATCGCCATCGAGCAAGTTCAGCGCAAGCCTCGCATCGTCCCCTAACAAATACTTATCTTCCACGGTGTCCTCGCACGGTCCAGTCGTCTCGTGGTTGCACCTCGGGCACCAGTAGTGCAGCAGGTCGTCGCTCGGGTCGTAGCGCATCTTCAGCGCGGGTTGGAACCCATCAATAGACGTGAGCTCGTAGCCGCACTTCACGCACCGCCATGGCGATTCGGTGGAGACGTCAGCCACCCGCGCCGTCCCTCGGCCGCGCCGCCACGAACAACTCCGCAGCCACCCAGGCTCGACGCGACTGCTCCGAGACCATCTTCTCCACCTCCATTCTGCGCCGGTCATCGGACAGGCTCAGGTTGCGGAGGTCGAGGTCGTTACTCGTGAAGATCGCGATTGCTGCCTTAAAGATCTGGTCTTGCTTGGTCACAGGTTCTCCTTTTTCGCGGGCTGGAGGGCGGCGCGGGCCCGTTGTCCTTCGTCTTCAAATACGTCACCACAGACTACAGTGTTGTGCTGTTTCTTGTCCCAATACGCAGTCGCGTTCGCGTAGAACGTCAGCGCCCTGTCTTTGCGGATGATCTCGGTTTCATAGCGCTCAATGTGATCTGCGATGACCCTGAGTTTGTCACAGTGCTTATTTTCCGGTCCCGTCACACGAGCAAGCCACGCGGCCTGGCTACGCAGGTACCCATCAAAACCGTCTGGAAAATGAATTGTCTCGTCCGTCCCCATCACGTTCCCCCAACCTTCCATAGCCTGACGGTACAACAGATCCGCCTTCACGCAACCGTTTCATCACGCACGCGTAGCCCATTATTTTCAGGAAAGAGTTGCAGGAGCCGCCGCGGTGTGTATCCTCGGGGCACTACGAGAGTCCCCTTGAGACCGTCCATTTCTCGCCGATGGGCGGTCTCTTCGTTTCAGCCGTGCGCTGCTCGCTTCGCCCGGATGTCCTCGAGACTCCGTTTCTGCCACTCCGCAAAAGACTCGTTCTCATACGGATCTTCCTTCACCTCTTGCGCCAGATTCATTGGGTGCGCGGAATCGATCGCCTCGCTCACTATCTCTTCATCCGTGCGCGGGTTATGAAAAAGCTGGTCCGGTACCCCCATCCAAATCCCGAGATCCCGAATATACGCAGTCCTGATTTGCATCGACACTGAATCTTCTCCTGCAAAAGGCCGTTCCATGATTCTTCCCCAGTCGTGCTGATGCTGGTAGCGGATCCGCTGCGCTGCCCGAGCATCCACCTCATCCAACAGCCGATACGCCTCCAGCAATAGCTCGTGAGTGAGCGCGCCAGGGTTCTCTGAAAACCCTCCTTCTAAACTACCTGGGTCGTTTCCGGTACTCGTGAAGGTGTTCTGTAGATCTGGCATCGGATCTCCTTGCAGCGCTGCCAAGGTTTCTTCCATTTCAAGTCTTTGTAGCCTGTCGTTCAATTCATTTACCAGATCAAACCTCGCTTCGCGCACTCTCTCGCGCTCGAAATTCTGCACCATCCCCCGACTCGCTGTGTTCCATGCGCCATATCTCGAATCCACAACCCGCTCCATTGCATCGTTGATGATTCTCGTGTCTTCGCGCATCTGCTCACTCGGACGCTTCCCGGATCCTGCTGCCATTACTTGAGCCACCTCCCAATCACTCCCGCCTGCTTCGCACATTTAAAGCATACCCACCACCGACAACAGCGCTCTCGAATTAGCCATTGCTTGCTATGCCACGCGCTACACCGGATGCACGGCCGTGGCTTCCTAAGCTCTCTCTTCTCTACCTCCTCCATGCCGTGCAGGGTAGCGAACATTGGAGCACACGAGGTGTGATTGGGGGAGGTTGTCTTTATCAGATATGAAAAGTTGAGTTTTGGGGGGTACCCCCTCTGCTCTTGAACACCATCAAGTGTGAGCACATCCAAGCCCGGTAACCCCTGTACGTGCGGGCCAGCCCACATGCCCAGATGCCAAGCCCTTGCGCGGGAGCACGCGAACTCGGGGTAGCATGAGCGCTCCAGGGGGTATCAAGGATGGATAGCCCCAAAAAGGAAGCATTAACTCCCCTTCTCGCGCCCCATCAGCTCACCCGGATATCCTCATGCCTGTGGCGTGCAGCCCACGGGTGATCAGCACCCGCACAGATCAGAGCCGCACTTCGCCTCTCTTGCGTGACCGCCACCTCTTGAGTCTGCACGCAGGACTACAGGTTTTCGCATCGCGGCGTTTGCTGGGGAATATGATCTTGCACTGGGTGCAGAGGCAGTGCCACCCAACACGCACCGTTTTCGGGACCATTCGCTCTTCGAGTATCGGGCGCGGGTAGGGCACGCGGGGAATTTAGCAGCGGAACGGATAAACTTCAAGCCATCTGTTGCATTGCCGAAACGGTTGTAGTACCTTCAGAAGTGTTCCGGCCGATCCGGCCATTCAAGGGGAAATCATGACTACTACTTACAAGCACGAGAAGCCTCTAAATCGTCCCATATACGCATGTTCAAGGTGTGGCGACACAGAGAGTCTCCAGCAGACCCAGCGGGTCTGGGTTCGAGCGAATGCTGACAGCGACGAAATTGTAGACTGGGATGATGGCTACGAGAGTGTGTTTTTCTGCGAGCATTGCGGAGCGGAGGGAGACGTTTTCGCCGTCCGGGTAAAGCACGACGGCGCGCGTATTGGGCTCGTTCCGCTCTCATCGGAAGATCGAAACGAGTTAAGCGCGTGAGTAGCTCAACGTACCGCTAGAACCAAAGGGGGAACCATGCGAACCAACCTCATCGACCCGGAGCAAATAGCAGACGCCGCCAACCAAGTAATTGGGTTCATTTACAACGAGAGGCCGCGCATCGTCGAGTACTTATTCGGCGATGCTACCGAGGACCATAAGATGGAGTGGCATGGTAGGAACACGGGTGAATTCTGGGGGCATCTTGATAGTAAAAGTCAGATCAGGCTCGTTGAATTCATGCTGGTGTGGGAGCCGAAAATGTCAGAGTCAAGGAACCGTTACGCCGCGAAGGCCACGATATCGAGGGAACTCGCCGATGCGTTCGGCGTAACTGAAGTGACGGGGTTGCTCAAGATCCTACCGAGCGCGGAGCCTGGCGGCGAAGAGATCTAACCCAGCTAGATCTCAGGACCGCTGTTGGGGCAGCGGTGCGAATGATCGGCTAATCGATCACAACAAGGGGAAATAAAATGCTCATCTCAAAAGCCATGCTGGCAGTGCGCCACGCCGCGTCAACCGACGAGACTCGTTACAACCTCAACGGGATTCACTTCCGATCGGATACGGAGGTCGAAGCCACTGACGGTCACATGCTGATTCGAGCGAGCGTCGAGGCCCAGAAGTCGGAGGAGTTCCCAAGCGTCGGGGGCCTCGACAGGACGTCAGAAGAAAAGATCTCACCGTTCGTGATGCAGCTCTCTACTGTGGATGAGATCCGCAAGGCGATCCCAAAGGCATCGCGCGTGCCGATCCTGCAGAATGCGCTCATCGATGTGAACTACACGAACCAAAACAAATCAGTCAAAGTCCATACCACGGACCTCCAGAACTCTCGCGAAATCATCGGCAAGAAAATCGAGGGTGAATACCCGACCACTGACAAAGTCGTCCCCAAAGAGGGCAGCGACGGGTTGGCATTCTGCATCAATCTCTGTCTGCTGGAGCGAGTCATCAAGGCCGCAAGGGAATTTGGCGTACCGAAGGATAAGCTCGCTGCGAAATTCTACATCAAGAAAGGTGGACCCAAGAAGAGCGCTATGGCTCCGGTTCGCATCGAACTGAAAAACGATGACGGTGGCGAGCTCCAGGCGATCGTCATGCCGATGCGCGTCTGATTGGGTGATGGCGCAATAGCGCTCAAGTTCTTCTGCCGCCCGCCGATACGACGGGTATGGAAAACACAGACCCGACGATCGAACGAGCCAACCGACAGATACGAACCAGCAGAGAGCGCGTAGCCTGCGGCCTCGAGGTGCTCGGCGTGCCTGCCGATTGCGAGGAGCTCGCCGCCTACCGCGCGACTGGCGAGGGGTTCGAGGCCTGCCTGGCGATGGTCACGAGCTCGCGGAGGGAATGAAAGGGGAGCGTATACTACCCTTGCTTCATCTCTTCTAGGAGCGTGGGAACGTAACGTTCATCTGGAGGAGCACAGGCCCACCGCGAGCCGAGGCACATCAGCGCGTCGTTCCAGCCATTCTTGTAGCCCTTGGTGTAGATTTTTTGCTGCTTCTCTGCCCAGTCGCAGCCCTCGACGGGGCACTCGACGAACCAGGAGTGCTCGCAGTCGTCGTCCGAACAAAAGCGCTTGTTCACATCGTGGTAGTGGCCATTCTGGAAGGTGCTGCCGGCCATATTCCAAGTGCCGGAGCGCCGGCTGTCGCACTTCGGGCAGTCTGTGATTCCCTTACGCCGCAGCAGCTTCAGGATTTGTTCTACGTTCGTCCCCCAGGTGTGTACCCAATGGTGCTCTACGCGGTCCAGCGCTGCGTTCCAGCCTCTTTCGTGTTCGGACTGTTCGCCCTCTTTGCCCTCTTCCAAGCCGCGCTTGTGCGCCTCGTGGCATGCAGTGGCGTTCCGTTCCCTTTCTTTGGTTATGCCTGTTGCTTTGCCCTGTTCCAGGCCGTTCCGGTGCGCGGCTTCGCAAGCATCGACCCAGCCGTTTCGTTCCACAACCTTCCCCGCTTCAAACCCATCACTGTAGCCGCCTTTAGCCAGGCCATTCGCCAGGCCATTCTCGTACCCACGGAGGTATTCGTCATTTCCTGTTGGCATTGAGATCGGATTCCCTGACTTTACGTGTATCACCGCTCCAGGCTCGCGCAGCCGATGGATCTCTTCGGCGAGCTTGAATTCAAACTCCGAGGGAAAAATAGGCGTGTCAGCGCCGCCAAACTCGCGCATCATCAGCTGCAGTTCGCGCGCTCGGTCGGCACTACATTTGTGGCACTCGTTCTTTTTCGTGTCCATCTTCTTTCTCCTTCTCCTTGTCCTTCTCCATTTCCAGAGCCACAGCGGAATCACGACGGCTTCTCCAGCTGCTCAGCAGTACGCCGCGTGGACAACCACGCCGAGTACGAAACAGGAAAAGCTCAGGATTGCTATCTCATAGTTCTTCATCGCTCACCTCCCAACGAGCCTGCCCCCAAGTTAATTTACCGCCTTGTCGCTGCATCCGGCTTGTCACTCCGACAGGTGGGGCCTGCCGGAGAACGATGCAATAGGCCACATCCAGCCTAGGCCGAGGGACAGACTCGCTCATCGTTTGAATTTTCCTCTCTTCAGTCCATGCTCCGTCGCAACATACTTAAACCCGTAGCGGTCGCGCGTCACGTATTCGGAAGCTAAGTGGCTCGGCAGCGCCGCGATGCTCCGACGGCTGCGCGGACAGCCTTCCTTGTGCCAGTCTTTGGGCCGGCGCTTGCAATGCGGGCAGATGGTTTTGGATTGGCTCATCATTTTTTCTTCCACGGCCCTGCTTTGTTGCGAAAGTAGTTCACGGTCTGGCACTTCTCACATACTAAAATGTTTTCAAAAATTCTGCGCGGCTGTTTGGACGGTCGATGCTGCGTGATGATGGAGTTTGGTTTGTGCGGCGCTTTCCCGTTACTGCAAATCGGGCATGGCTTTTGGTACTGGCCTTTCTCCAGGTACTCCACTAGCTGTTTTGAAAACCTGTAGTCGTCACTCGTCAAGGGCATCAGTAGCATTGACCTCCGGCGGCGGAAACACGAGGTGGCGACTCTGAATAGTCCCGCCGTGGCCCAGCGCGCGGCACAGCTTCACCTTCGTCGAGAATTGACAAGGCTTCCCCCGCTCGACGTTCGAGAGTGTCCGCAGCGAGATCCCCGCTTTGCGTGCGAGTTGCGACTGTGTCATCAGTCGGTGCTGACGAAATTCTCTTACTCGATTCGCGATTATCATTTCTTTTTCCCCATTCATTTTATATCCCTCAGAATTTCAGAGATGTTCGTGACGTTCCCCTTTTGGTCGCGGAGATCGAGATTGTACTGCGGCTTCTCGGCGCTCTTGTAGCTCTCCATGTCTACGCCGAGCATCATCCATTTTCGGCACGTCGCCAGCCAACTCGCTTTCCACTCTCCGCTCGACTGAAAGTGCGCCAAGCAGTGTTCAATTTGCCACCGCACGCCGCCTTTGCCAGGGTGATCGAGTGCGCGAATCTCCGGGTTCGGATGGTTCTTCACCCACTTTCGAATCGATCGGTTCTCCTCCGGCGTTAGGTCGTCGGGTGCGGGGGACTCCGGGCTTTTCTTACGGGGCATTGCCGCCTTCATACCGAACGTCTGAAATCGCTTGTCGAACGCGAGACACACGGGGCTCGGATATAAGAACGTCTCCTATCTCAGAATCGAACCGCTCCAGACAATCACGGACCGTCCGAATCCGCTCTGCCAAGGCACCCGTCTTGATGCCCTCGTCATACCAGCGCTCCTCTTCGGGAGTCTCCGGTCGATCCGCTTCGATGCCCTCGAAGCCCGCGCTGGGGTCTGGGTCGGGGGCGTCCTTCTTCTCTTCGCGCTGTCGGTAGATCTCGTCGGCCATGTCCAAGACCCAGTCTGCCAGGTCGAGGGGTACCTCGTCCGCCCCCGCAAATTCCTGGGTTATTTTGCGGAGCGCTAGCCGTTTCTCTCTGAAAGTTTTCATTAAATAAAGTCCTCTTTAATTAATCTTTCCCAATGGTGATTCCCTGAGCTGAAGGCAAAGATCGAGTATCCCCTTCGACAGAGGTTCGATCTCGCCTCCAACGATAAAGACGCTTCCCAACGGAGCCATCCCGTCGCTATCGGCCTTCTAGTCGCACTCGCACGCTAGAAGCCAGCCGCTACTTGCGAATCCACGAGCAATCCGTCTGCCACCCTTCGGCTTTTCGATCTGGGTTTGGTCATTTGGCAGAACCCCCCCGGTTGACCCCTTCACGCACCGCCCCGGTGTGCTTCGCGCCCCGGCGGCTCGCTCAAAACGATCGGTTCTCTCATCTGCTACGGCTCGCTCGCGTAATTCGGTTCTCTCACGTATTTCGACTCGCTCCATCTCCTCGGTTCTCTCAAAAATGGCGGCTCGCTCTTACTACTCGGTTCTATCCAGTTACACGGCTCGCTCGCGACCCGCGGTTCTATCTTCGTTCTCGGCTCGCTCTTACTACTCGGTTCTCTCTACTAACCCGGCTCGCTCCCGTTTCTTGGTTCTCTCTTGCAGTCCGGCTCGCTCCAATGTCACGCTTCTATCAAAATCATCGGCTCGCTCTTTCCTTTCGGTTCCATCTGGTAACACGACTCGCTCCCCAATGACGGTTCACTCCAGCTTAGTGACTCGCTCTTTCCCTTCGGTTCTTTCCGACTTTTAGGCTCGCTCTCGTAATTCGGTTCTTTCACGGAATGCGGCTCGATCAGCGGTGGCGGTTCTCTCTTGCAGTGCGGCTCGCTCTTTCCTCCCGGTTCTTTCACATGGAACGGCTCGCTCTCCAATTACGGTTCTCTCTACAGCCCCGGCTCGCTCACCTCTCACGGTTCCCTCAGCGGCTATGACTCGCTCACCTTTCTCGGTTCTATCCAAGTGTATGGCTCGCTCCTTTCTGGTGGTTCTCTCGCGCTCTACGGCTCGCTCTATCCAGTCGGTTCTCTCTCACATGACGGCTCGCTCGCCTTCCTCGGTTCCCTCAGGCCAGTCGGCTCCAATTCGGCGGCGCAATATAGTGTGCGCGCTTCTGCTGCTCGATCGAATACGGACCCGGAGCCCGCTCTCCGAACTTGCACTCATAAGCGACCTCAAAGTAGTGAGAAAGAAACAGCTTCGCAGCACACCGTTGCGCCTGCAGTTGGATTCGCCCGTCGGGTAGTCGGCCCGCCTCATACGTTGCGCGCAGCTTTTTGTTTTTGATCTTTTGCTCTGTGAGCGCACGCGCTGCAAGCTCCGCGAACCCGCCCGCTTCGTTCTTTTTTACCCGCTTCGCCTTGTCGATCACGTAACGCTTCCCGTAGAAGTCCTTCGTGTGAGGCATGGTCACGCCGTCAACTTTCATGTTGCGCTGCTTCATGAAGGATTCGCCGATCTTCCACGCAAGCACCTTCAGGCGAGCGTTCCAGGGTCGGACCGTTCCCTTCTCCCACACGGCGTTCGGGTCCAGGCCCGCAAACGCCCAGACACCACCGGAAGTACGTACAACTATGCGCCCACAGCCCGTGTCTTCGTGCGGCTGCTCCGGCGTACACCCGTCAGTTCGCGCGGTCTTTGTTACGCATTTCCAGGGGTTGACGTTGATATGAGCGAGCAGGCCAGCCGCAATCACGGGTCCAATCCCGTGAATCGACATCGCCCATTCTCCGGGGCGCTGAGCCTGCGCGTAGCTTCCCAGCGCAGACTTGATCGACTTCTCGACCGTCTCAAAGGTCTCCGTCGACCACGCAATTAGAGCGTGGGGCTCTTCGTCACCGATCGCGAGGCACTGGTTTGCGCTCCGCTTCCGGTACTCCTGCATCTGGTAGTAGAGGTCGACCAAGTAGCGAGCTTCTTGCTCGCCCATCGCCATTGCGCTGCGGCGCAAGTCGAGGCTGGCGAGCTTTACGGCCGGCGGCGCTTCAAGGATCGTTGCTGCTTCTGCCATTTGATTCGAGTCCTCCGATGATTCGCTTGTATTGGGCGGGCCGGGTGGTGCAGCAGCCGGGTCAAGGGGAAACAAGCCCCGGCTGCTGCGGTGGCTCCGGGCGCACTGGACATGGGGGCACCCGGAGCTTGCCTCTCACCTGTCACTGCGTAGCTCTGCGGTCGTTGCGAACGTGCCACATCCGCATGTCCTGCGCGGTGAAGTCACCCCTCGACCGCCTCGCTTCCTTCTCGGCTTGGCGGAGCGAGACTCCGCGGAATCCATTGACTCTCTGTCGGTAGGTCGAGTAGGAAACGTGAAAGAATAAGGACGCGCGGTGTTGCGTCCAGCCGCGCCGGATCCGGTATCGCTCCATCGGGTTCCTGGCCATGATTCCTCCCGTTCGCTCTACGGAACCACACTTTCTGAGATCCGTCAAGCGGGGGCGACTCACCACAGGTCAAGTCGGGTTGACGGGTGGTCGATAATTGGTGTACTCTCCGGGGCGAACATTCAAAGAGGGAGAAAAATGGCGAGCGACCTGCAGCATTCGTTCAAAGAGCTGGACGACACATTTGACGGAGTCAAGTGGAATTTCTCCGCGATCACGATCAGTATCGAGGAAATGCTCGCGCAGGCGAAGCACCTCGGCGCGATCAGAGAGAACGCCGTAATAACCAAGGTGATTGAGCCCTTCGCAGACCACGACGATCGTGGCAACCGCAGCCTCGTCGACTGTATCCTCGCGGCCATCGCGCCGCTGTGCCGCTGCGGCCGGAAGCTGGACGACCCGGAGATCACGCCTTGCGATCGCTGCGAATGGCTCGCAGCCGGTCGACCGGAAGAGGACTTCGAAAAAGCCGAACGAGATGGGGAGGTGTCGTGAGCGAGTACACGCCTGGGCCGTGGCACTGGGAGGCAGAGGACGCCTCGGTGATGGCTCTTTTAAGTGACGACAGTGATGACAACAGCGACGGATTCGTTCTCTGGTCCGGCATTTGTCCCGCGTGCCAGAAAAACGGGTTTAGATGTACCGCACCGAATGATGCCAACGCGGCCCTCATCGCGAAAGTTCCCGAACTGCTTGCCATCGCCGAGGAGTATGCGCGGTTCTTGGACCCGGATATAGACAAGCTGGGCTCCGGCTTCGCAGCGCGCAGAATATTGGAACGACGCCAAGAGGTCGAAGCCATCATCAAAGAAGCCGGAGGTGAAGTGTAATGCCCGATACAGTCGAACGAACACTCTTTCTGGACCGCGGCGACTTCGAGTACCGATTCAAAGACGCCGAGATTCGAGTCAACGAACGCGGGGAGCACACCGTCATCACGCTGGGCGAAGTCGCCAAGTCTCTCGGCAAGAAGGGCTGGGCAGACATCCCCGAAGACAAGATCACTCCGCTGTTCTCCAACTGGGCCATCGAAGAGTTGACGATCCGGCTTCGCAGAGACGGCGACGAATGCGAGGCCATCCTGCTCGACGCACGCGGTGGCGACAAGATTTGCGAGAAGTGCGGCGGCAGCGGTGGCGGACCCGAGCCACCGCTGGAGTGCCCGCAGTGCAAGGGGCGCGGGAAGTACAACGTCCTGCCGCTCGACGAGAGGCTGGCGAGGCTTAGGCAGCGATGAGCGGACTACTGAAAGAGCGCACGGTTCCCGCGTTTGTAGTGATCTGGCTTAGTGGGCTTTCACTTTTAATTTTAGTGCTCGCGGCACGGCCAGATCGCGAACCCCCGCCCCGTCTGCCTCCGTCCGTGGTGCATTATTCAAAGGCGTTTTATTTGTGTCAGGAGGACGTTTCCGCAGATGGTAAATGTGCGGAGTTTGATCTTCTGGGTGCCGGACACGGCAGATTACCTGACCAGGTGTTCGTGGGGCTGGCGGGTACGTCGCATTGCCCCGGGAACCCTATCGTCGATATCGATCACAGCTTTGTGTCTGGCGGCACCAAACACAACCTCGTTATGCTGAACTCGTCTGCCACTATGGCAGAGCTCGGATCAAACATGGTGATGGGTCGCTTTTGGAGCGCTTCGCTTCGCGGCACATACGGTTTAGTCAGTTGCCACGTCAGCGTTTTCGGCTGGGCCAGAACAACCGAACTAGACCCGCTGGGAGGATTCGGCGGGTCGAGGGTTGTTATCGTACCGGCTACGCCTGATGACGCGCAAAAGGCGCGGCGATGAGCGGCGGCTGCAGCAGTACAAAGAAGTCGTGAGGGGGACGTAATGCGGACCATCTACAAATACGAAATTGCGTTGGGTGACG
>SDBU01000819.1_pt1 | contig 44906 bp, 81 predicted proteins | sample 2277071 | NCBI WGS metagenome assembly SDBU01 (sample SAMN10397929, study PRJNA504765) | marine sediment metagenome | isolation source: marine sediment core GS08_GC12, 126 cmbsf | place: Arctic Ocean: Gakkel Ridge, Loki's castle | collected 2008
CTTAACTCCATAAGATTAAGAATTATATCATCTACTTCGCTGGTGTCTGTTTCTAAATTAAGAGCAAAAGATAAAACATCTAGCGAGTCAATCACATTATTAGCTGCATCATAATCTATCGTAAAGCTAGTCTTGAATTGTTTATACCTAGCTGATGCTCCAACAGTAGTGGCTACTTCTACCGTTTGAGTTTTAATAGCTGTTTCACCCTCACCCTTATATCTAACAACTAGTTGAAGGTCTACCGTATCTCCACCAGCACCCCCCGTATTATCTACATTAACCTCCCACCAAGTGTTTATTATTAAGTCACTACTTGCATCCCACTCTGCTTCCATATGAGCTTCAAAGTAGAGTGTCTCACCAGCAGCATTTAGTTGCCACCCGCCGATTGTGTTTGAATCTGTGGCAGTTCTAGTTGCCCCTGAAGCTCCAGGGTTAAGAGAGGTGGCAAAGAGGTCATGCTCATGATGCCAAATTGACCTATTAGAACGAAGCACATCGGGAACGGTGATTTTACCATCCTTCTCCATATAGAAGTTAGCAATCCCTGGTAGTAAGTCTTTACTCATGCTAAAAATCCAAAGACATCTATTACTGCTGTTGCTGCGCCCGTACTACCCGTTATAGGCTTTATTCCAAAGACCGCAGCGGCGGCATTATCTGTGTATTTAGTAACATCAGCTCCTGAGATAACCATATAGTCCGTGCTTGCTGTAGTCATAGATGATAGGTTTATATTTTGCCTCCAAGTATCAGCAGCAGCCCCCGTTCCTATATCGTAGTCAGTGCCACCTGCCAGAGTGGCAGAAGGTTCCCTAATTACAACAAATACTACATAGGCTGTCTTACCAGTAGGAACTGTATATAAGTCGTTCTTTTGAACGGTCTTCATATCCACCCCAGTTGTGGTGGAGAGTCTACTAATTGCATTTTCAATAAGTGGTGCAGCCATTTTTACCTCCTAAATATAAACAGCCCCGTCTTCGTGTATAACAAGTTCACTTGCATAAGTTACCAAGGAAATCCACTCCAAGCCAGATGATATGTCCGAGTTGGGAATTAAAAACTCCCCGTTAGCACCAACGGATAATTTAGCAGGAGTATTATCTGCGGTTGCTGTGATTAAATCGCCTGCCGCATCTAATAACCCTACTAAATCGTTACTGGTTAAATCCCTTGTCCAGTCTGGCATTATACTAAAGTCCCCTCTAGGTATCTTTCCTTCCCATTAGCATCAACATAATGAAACCTTGTTTGAACCACAGAATATTCACCTGATATTAGTTCCAAGTTACTTCGGTTAGCAGTAAACTTAACATTTTTCCCATAGGTTGTACCCTCTGAATTGGTAGCGTAAGCCCTGACAAAGTATGTCTGCCCATCTATTAAGCCTGTTATAGCTGAAGTAAACACACCCAAACTACCAGCACCATTGTCTACATTATTATCTCCCGTTACGGGGTCTACTGCCGTATTCCAAGCGTGACCGTGTGCCGTTACGGAAGAAAGCCCCAAACTATTGATAACCCCATTACCCGTTATAGTTGTAGCAGCGTAGTCTGTCATAGACAGTGTAGTTACTGAGGGATTTTCCAGTGAAGCTAGTAGCTCAAGGTCTTCAGTATAGCCACTTATGTCTCCAGTATCGGATGTACCACCATAAGATTGAAAAGCATAAATATGCTGAAAGTCCTTTTTTGAACTATTGAGCGTTAAGGTTAAAGTATTTAAGAGGATAGTCCTACTAGCATCACTGTAGACATAACAATACAAAGTACCATAAGTTCCGACAGATTCATCCCTGACAATCTTTAGATATAATATAGTTCCAGGAGTGTACGCAACGGCACCAGCAGCAACATGAACGCTACCACCGTCAATCTCAACGAGTTGTAGGTTAGGGCCGTGGTCAATATAGAGTGAAAGTTCATCACCAGAAGCCTCCTTCAAGTCCCACCAGGAATCCAGTGTGTTTGCTAATGCCCAATGAACTCCTAATATAATATTGTCTGTGTTGACAACTGTTGTGTTAATAGTTAGATAATGAGTAAAATCCCCACTAAAGTGAGCCACACCCTTATCCTTATAGGCATAGGCAGTTTCGTCTCTAGTAATGCTGGCCCAAGTAACCCTGCGAGTCCCCTTGGTAACTCGGGAATTAGGGTCTACCTCTGTGTATGTACTAAAATCTTCTATTGCCATTATTCTTCCACTGGCATTATTGCCGTATCTGTACTATGTAAGTTTTTGGTGATAAAGACATCGTGGTGTTGGTCAACGTGTACTGCTAAATCTCTTATCAATCCCAATACACCGCCTTCGCCCTGGTCATCCCCATATAAATCCTCACGTAGTCCGTTGTATGCCTCTATCAAAGATTGAACTGACACTGCCAGATTTGCCTCTGCCCCCAGGAGGATGGGTCTCAACCCTGGCACTGTTCCAAACCGAATACTCGTATCCCAGATAAACCTGCCTGCACCTAGAGGAACCTTAATGTGTCTTCTTAAAGACCTGACATTACCCGTTACACTATCACCCTGTCGTGAGTCAGTTACCTTGATAAAATCCCAGACCTCTTGCCCCACGTTCATCGGAACTGTTACTGCCCCCACATCTGCGTTCAGTTCGTAGGTTTCTATCCTAGCCTGAGCAATAAGAAGTGCCTCCGCATTAGAAACCAACCTAAATCTTAGGGTTTCAGTCTTTGGAAACAGCGCAAAACTGGTAGCACTCGTAGCACTACTTGAAAACTGTGGGTCGTCCCCATCAAATGATAATATCCTAACCCTGTTGGGGTTGACAAACCTATTCCTTAATTCCTTGCTCAGAAAGGTGTGTTCACTCGCAACATCAAACTTATACTCATAATCGTAAGTAGAACCCGTTGTAACAGGGTTAAAGATATGGATTTCTCCGTCATCTTCTACCCGCATCTTGCTACCAGTCCAGCCCAAGAGTTGTGTGATTTTGTCCATACGGGTATCGTTTTCACTTATCTGTAATGCTGTCCTCGGTTTAAGTGAATCAATTATGGAGTCAACGCTGTCATAGGTAACGGTGTAGTTTGTGTAACCACCAGCAGAGTATTCTATAAGAGCTGCGTTGGCAATGGCGGTAATGAAGTCCTTTACTGTCCTGCTATCACCTTCAGTGAATGCTTCATCTGATAGAGCTTTATCCATTGCCATTAAATTAGGGATACCTATTAAAGATAACTGGCAGACTAAAAGACCTGATATGGAAAAGAAGCGTTGCCCTAAAACGTGCAAGGGGGCAGAAGCAGAAAACTCATTCCCATTGGTAGGGTCAACATATCCCAAAGAGATAACACCTTGATACATCTCAAAATCAATGGATGTTAAGGCATTATCAGAGTTATCTATCAGAACAGTCGCTATTCCACCGAACTCCTCCTCATTTTGGTCTATCTCTAAAACCTGAGTCTGGGAGTAGGTTTTCGTAGCCTGCCCTGCCCTTGAAAGGACAATCTTCCATATAGGCTCTCTATGAACCCTGCCTGTTCCGACTAACTTTTGATTAGCCTCTAAATTTCCCGTCAGGACTCTCATGCTCTAGTGTACAACCTCTTGGTTCGTGGTTTACTTCCTCGTAATTCACCGATAACCTCGTCGTAGAGTTCTCTTTTCCAAGCTATATAATCTCGCTGTGTGTTAAGCCCGCCGAAGTTAATCGCACCTATAAAACTCCTTGAATCACTCATCGCAGCCCTAGCAGCAACCAAGCGTCCAAAGATTTCCTCATCTTGTGGTTTGAGTGTAGACTTCCTAAAGGTTAAAACATCATTATCTACGGCAGCGTCTTCTAGTCCAGGAAAAAAAGTAATCGTGGCCGTTGCACTACCAGCAACCGAGCCAGCGGTAGCAGTACTGGCAGCTATGGTATAGACATACCTTTTATTCTCAAGGTGAAATTCCTCACCCGCCTCGATGGTATTAGCTGTTGCTGCTGCATCTACCGCCATTGAAGTTACCGCAGCGGCATACCCCGCCGTGTTAGCCACGGCCAGAGATAGGTCTGTCATCTGATTCAATCTATGTGCTTTAGCAAATCTAACCAAAACATCCACATTGGGCACATCTGTAGCAGTAGAGTCGCTGTCTGACACCTCGGCAACCATTATCTCTAGAACTTCATCATATATCTTCCAGTTCCTCTTTGTACCTAGCGGATATTCAACCGATTCAACCCACAGATAATCCTTAACATCACCTATATATATCTGATTATTCTTCCTGCATCGTTTGTTGTAAATACGATAGGACTCATTGGCACTAAAGATGTCAGCACTAATGGAGAACACGGAGGAGGAATCTCTAACTGTAACCACAGCAAAGGTATTATTCGTTATGTTATGAACTACCTTTTCATCTGTAGCATCAGTGGTAAGGAATTGAGATTTAACAGTATCAGTTAGTTTATCTGTATCCCCTGTGGCGTCTGTCCCATATCGGGATTCTATCTTAAAGATAACATCTACTATATGGGGACGATAAGTAGAGAATTTCTTTAATCCCTCTTCTATCCAATAATCCCATTCAACAGTTCCTGCTACAGAGTTACCGGTATCTTGATAAATCTGCTCGCAGAGGTCTCTTGTTTCAGCATAACTCCTAGTCATACATCACCTCTTCTTTTTCTTCTTGAGTGTCTTCTTTATATGAACTGGCATTATTTCTTCCTCGCAAATTCCCTTAGTTTCTTTTCGGGCAACTTGGTTCTTGTTTTCTTCCCCGCTCTTTTACGAGCCAACTCTGCCCCGAAGAACCTACGCTGTTTCTCTGTTTTTGCTGGACTCATTTAATTCCCCCCTTGCTCTTTCTGCGCCTTTGCCTTGCGGGGCTTTGCCGTGCCACATAGTATCACCCTCCATAAAGGGTATCCCTTTTCCCTTAACTGTGTATTCTATTCTGTATGTAGGACAATCATCGTCTAATTGAGTCCATCCAAAGGCTTCAAACTTATCCTCAAGTGAACTTACATTAGCTTGCCCTGTTACCATATATCCATTTCTATCAACGATTACTACCAGATTGTCCAATTTCTCATTACCAGCATACATAACTGCTTCCCAAGCAGAGCCCTCATAGCATTCACCATCTCCCATCAAGGCATAAACAATCCCGGGTTTATTATCGATCTTCCTTGCTTTGGCTATTCCTGTCGCAATACCTAAGCCATGTCCTAATGAGCCCGCAGTTATTACAGCCCCTCTTATATGATGGTCTAAGTGGACACCAAGGACACCATCTTTTGTTGCGAACTTCCATAATTCCTCCTCGTTGATTAAACCCTGGTCTGCTAATATTGCGTACATTAAAGGACTCGCCTGACCCTTTGAAAGAATAAAGACATCATCTTCAGTCATCTTGTCATAAAACAATTCAACCATAATCTCCACACAAGAGAAGCAGGAGGTAACATGTCCTGTACCAGCCTTGATACACATTTCAAGAACCGTATGCCTTAACTCGCTACACTTTTGTACTAAAGATGTCTTCTCTTTCACCATACTTGTAGAAATACTCATCGTTAATTCCTATCCTTTCAAGCGGTATGTTAATATTATTATCAGCTAAATACTCGGCTACCATTGAGCCCAACCCCCCACTGAGTTGATGTTCTTCTACTGTTACTACCTGCTCGGTGTCTTTTGGGATAGCAAGCGTAAAAGGCTTAAGCCACAATGGATATAAAACCTCTCTTTTGTTAAAGTCATTGAATATAATGTGTGGGGCGTACTTACCATCTGCCCTATCTAACCTGACATACATTGGGCCTTCTTCTTTCAGCACCTCATCTATCTGGCCATTACTGGATATGGATGCTATCTTCATATTGGGCAAAGCCCTCATAATGGATATATCCTCAGTTGCATGATGCGTTGGCCCTGCTTCGCTGTAGGACAAACCAGCACCCACGCCTACTATTACCACGGGGAGATTCATCAGGCAGACATCTACCTTGATGAACTCGTAGCATCTCAATGTCGCAAATGGAGCAATCGCATAACAATAGGGTCTCTTCCCCTCTAGGGCCAAGCCCGCAGCTAGTGCAATCATTTGCTGTTCGGCGATTCCCACGTTTATAAACTGACATGGCAACTCCTCCCTCCACCTATCTAATGCTGGCGCACCGCAATCAGCGGTTACTACCATTATTCTATTATCTTCCTTAGCTAACTCAAAGAGCTTACCGAAGAAAGTGTCTCTCTGGGATTCCATCTAAGCATCTCTCCTATATGGTCTACTGCGGTTGCCCCAAACTTATTCTTAATCATTTGTTGATAAGAGTAGTTATTAAAGTATCTATTAAATGCCTTATCCCTGAACCTTATTACTTCAGGGTTAGCACACATATTAGCCCCAAATTGGTTGAAACTTGACCAATCAGTGGGCTTATCTTCTAGAGATTCATACCACTGTGAACCAGGATATGGTAGGGCTACATAGAAATTAACATACTCACACTGAAGTTGAATTGCTAATTGAAATGTATCCTTCATATCATCCATTGTTTCATTGGGTAAGCCAAACATAAAGTTACCCAAGACATTTATCCCTGCTTCTTTTGTCATCTTCATCGCATTGTAAGCGTTGCCCTTATTTAGGGAAGCGGCCTCAAAGCCATAGACTAACCAGTTAATGCCAGCCCCCTTCATATTCTTGAGCAGGCTTGGGGTTACTGTATTAGACCTTGCATATGCCCAGATATTCAGGTCATAATTCCTATATGAAAGCATCTCGCATATTTCATTCACGTGGTCTTTATTCACAGTGAATAACTCATCACAAAACTTTAAGTTCTTTACCCCTCTATCAACCAAGTAATCTATCTCATTCACTACGTCTTGTGGTTTGCGATAAGTTATACCACTATATAGAGTGTGTATGTTGCAGTAATCACATTTGAAGGGACAGCCGAAACTTGAGTAGACAACCCCATATCCCGACCTATCTCCACCATCTAAACAGTGCCAGTTATGAGCCCTGTATTTAGATAAGTCCAGCAATCTCCATGCAGGGGTAACTTCTACCAGTGATTCTACGCCAGGCATATTATGGAAGTGCAACCCCGCCACACTTGCATTGGGTATCAGTTCAGCCAGTCTCAGGGAAACACCAGCCTTAGGAGTAGAAGATGCTGATGGATTAGCTCCCATTGATACTATTATGCAATCCTCGTTCCCAACTACATCAGCAGTTTCTTCTAGCGTAAGCTCATCTGCCTCTGCGTCTAATATGGAGTCAGCATCACAAAGTTCAGCTATATAAGCACACCAAATCGGCGGCTCTATCGCTGACTGCGGGCTGGGATTTTTATAATTAGGGTTTATGACTATCATAAATTATCCTGCTTCCATCATTCTCAAACTTAAAATCTACTTGCTTTAAGTTTAATGCCTGACTTATATCATCTTGGTATTTCGGTTCTGCAACAAAGACCATAAAACCACCGCCACCAGCGCCCAGAAGTTTCCCCCCCACTGCACCCGCTTCTAAGGCATCTTTATAAACCTCATCGGTAAACGAAGTAGACACATCATCGGCTAACTGTTTCTTTAGTTGCCACGCTCTATCTAATGCTTGCCCAAAGGACTCATAATCAGAGTGGTCATATAATGCCAATTCCTTTAACTGATAGAGAGTGCCCTGATTATCTTCTATCCTTGCTAATTGGTGTTCTACAATCTTGCCTGCTTTCCTGTATTGTCCTGTATCAAATAACATTAGGTATTTCTCAAGCCATTTATAATCCACAGGTTCATCTACTATTCCTGAAGCATAAAACCTCAATCTATGAAACCCACCCACAGCACATATATATTGGTCTTGATAGCCCACATGACCATCTAGTTTATCCCTCTCCCATATCGTAGCCAGTCCAGCTATCTCCTTATTAGACTTATCGGTACAAGCCTTCAATAAGCCCACTGTAAAGGCACTAGAGGTTGCCATACCACTTCTCATTGGTAGGTCAGAGTGAGACCACATCTTTCCGTTATCTACCCCAACATAGCAATATTTGTCTATGGTGGTCGCTAAGACTGCCCCACCATGCTCGTTAAAGTATTCAGGGTAATCAGTCCCTCCGCCAAAGAACGAAATGCGAAAAGGAGTCCTCGAAATAATCACGGGAAACTTAAACACATCCTATCGTTTTTTATTGCCTCTATTTGATTATGATAACTAGAATATATACACCTTGAGCAATCTCTTTCTGGTACTATATCTTTAATCATCTGCCTGTGTTTATCACTACCCCACCATGATAAAATATCCTCAGAGCCGCACGAACCCAAGCAATACTTCTCTTCCATTTTATGTTCCACGCATAAGTAACCATTCCCGTCTGTTAAAGCAGGAAGTAATAGGGGTGCTGCCAAGCAAGAGTCGTAATCGTATTTAACGTGGAAATCGCTATCAAACTTGTGTGTTATCGTATAGACATGGAAATCATCATCTTCAAGTTCGTGACACTGCTCAAACTGGCCGAGGATGGCCTCTACGTCCATATCAAGCTGTTTTGAGTCCTCTATATCTTCCCTCTCAAAGTCGCAGGGTCTAGCGTGGAAGTCTTGAACCCCTAGTTCCTTGGCCAGCTTACAGGCATCGTATATCTCATACTGATTCTCTGGTAAGATAAGGAACTTGAAACAATAATCAGTACCCCTCGCCATATTTGAAATGTTATCTATTACCAAATCAAACCAGTCCCTACCCTTAATCTTTGCGTAAGTACCCCTATTTGAAGCATCTACGGAGAGAGCTACCCACCTGCAATACTTGAACTCGTCAATTACTTTTGTGGCATTAGTGACCACAGCCACATCCATCTTATCCTTTGCATAGTCTATTAGTTCAGGGAGACCCTTATGTAGTGTGGGTTCACCGCCACCACTGAGACATAGACCCCTAACCCCCCAATCTGAGAGAAAGCCCACAAGTCTCTTCATGTATTCTAGCGGTAGCTTCTCGTGCTTTACGCTCTTCATATACCCCTGAGTGATACAGAAGTAACAGTTTAAGTTACAACCCATAACGGGGTCTAGGTTACATTCCACTGGCGGAGGTAAAAACTTACTTCCATCAAGCCAGTTGATTATCCCTCTATAGTTCTGATAATACGTCAGCCCCTTATCAGAATTGAAGGAATTATACTTTTGCTTCCACTCCAATGCTTTCATTTATCCTCACAACGTCCTCGTCAGAATGAGGTGTGCTCACCTCTAATATAATTGCATCCGTTATCCCATAAAAACTATGGGTCGTGTTGGGGTCTATTGTATAAGGCTCTTTTAATATAAACTCAGAACTCTTAACAATCATCAATACTTCTCCCTCAAGGCAGTGGAAGGTCTCTTGCTTTACAGGGTGGTAGTGGAATGAACACCTAGCACCCTTATCTAAATGAAGTAGCTTGCCACAGTATTTATCGTTATTAACAAGTATCTCCTCATACCCCCAGACTTTCTCGACCTCTTCAATGTTTATCTTTATTGATACCTCCACTTAGTAGCTAGATAGTTACGCTGGACTTCTAGGAGCGTTAAACCCCTGTTATAAATCCTGATTTCACCTACACAGCCAATTAAAGTTCTATCCTGAGTCGGTATTCTTTCCTCAGCAATATAAAGTGGGTCATTGTTAGTGCCTATAGCAGTAGAATAATCTGCATGGTAAGTTCCTACAACGCCATTAAGAATCATCACTAGTTGAGCACCAGCACCGCCATCCTTATCATATCTGATAACTATATGGTCAAAACTACCAAAGCCAGTAATAGCAATACTTCCAGCAGTCTCATTATTAATCCTACCAGTCCATATCTCGCCTGCCTCCCAAGCTAAAAGATAGCTACTAGTATAAACTCCCTTACTAACGACACTGTGGATTAATGGAGAACCACTCCCCATATCGCTCGGATTCACCCAGGCCTCAACAGTAACAGCATCAGTAATATCCAAACTAGCGTGGTCGGGGATACTAATATAATCGTTCGTGCCATCAAAGTACCTTCCATCGAATCTCCACAGAGAATCAGTAACAGTGCATTCATATCCATGCCCATCACTAGATATAAATGAATCCCCCGATTCCCCACTGTCAAGCCTATAAAGAGGTAAATACAAGACAGGCATGGTTGACAAAATATACCTCTCTGTCGCAAATGTGCGGTCAGCGATTACCTGTTCTTTAGTAGCCATATTTATGTCCCTGGTTCAAATTCACCTTGTATGTAACTGGATTCCATTATCCTTGTTACCGCAGCTGTCCCTGCTAGGTTAGATTGATTACCATGTCTTACATCAAAGGGAACAGCATTGAAATTAGTTACGGTCAATAGATGCGGTATATCGTATGTTGCGAAAGCCTCTGCCGTTGTTGCGGCAAGAGTACCTGTCAACGCCAGCATAGTAACAGCCGTTCCAGCTTTATTCCGTATATCAACTGTGAGTTTTATGGCAGCGGTACTAGCAGCGACCTTATAGCCAAAAGTCAACTGACCCGATATTACTCCACCGCTTGCCAGTCCGTCTATCTTCCCATCCCTATAAGGTTCATAGGTTACATAACCCGAATACTCTGTCTGGTCTGCCGTGCCTGCCCCCGTTAGAGCAGGGCCACCGCTCCTTGTCCCAGAAGCCACCATCCCACTTGCTAAAGCTGTAGCCGCTGGTCTAAAGATGAACGGCTCTCTCTGTTGAAGAACAACCGATGTCGCTGCCCCATCTGAACCAACCGATATGACCTTAGCAGCATCTGCCGTATCGTCCATAGCAGAATCACCAGTCTGAGTTACCACCTCTATCTTGAAAGCGTTGGATGCGGTGCTCGCTACATCGATTCCGTCCTTGTCAACTATTACTCTGTCTGGATATTTCCTGAAATTACTCATCTACCTCCCTCCTGTTGGGTAAAATGCTTGTTTCCATTTCTTATTTCCCACACTCATTAGTTTTCCACCCTGTCTTTTTATTTCCATTAGCCTCCTAAGCTCCTTACTTGCTTCCGCTTCTTTCCTCCTTTGTTCATATTGAGTCTCTGCCTCATCAATTACAGCTTGAACTTGAGACTCATCTGTTATACCCTGTTCTTCTAGGGCCGCCCTTACAATCTCATCTATCTCGCTTCGCTCCATCTTGTAAAACGGGATTACCAGAGACGGACTATCTTTCGTCTGCCCCAATGGAACGTACAAGCCCAACCTATCTGGGTCTGGCTGGAACGCAATGTTACCCATCTTTCTTTTTATCCTTGTTGCTTACGTACAATGGTGGTTTGTTAAAGTCCTTCCTCAGTTCCTCCAAGAAACCCTTGGTCTGTCCGAAGATGCGATTGTGCGTAACCTTAACAGACCTCTGTAATTTCCGCACCGCCGAGTTAGGCATATTCATTATTTTTTCGTTGAAGAATTTTCCGATTGTCCTGTACCTCCTTTTAGTATATTAAGTATCTCGTTCATTTGACCTCTCATTTCAAGAACTTCAACACGAAGCTCCTCAATATCACCACCCTGTGCCTCGGTGTTCTTTTTCTTTTGCTGCTCAGCATACTCATCCCACTTGCGAGTTTGCTCTTCTTTCTCAGCAATACACCTATCAACCCCTTCTTGTGTATCGTGCCAGTCACCACACCCATCACAGTGGGGTTTTAATTCAGTTGGCATTACAGGTAACCATCCCTTATCAAAGTTACCATCCCTTGTCCCAGACTCAATAACCTTACCATCCTTATCTTTTAGCACATAGTCTTTTATGTTAGAAACAGCCCTAATTCTCCTACCATCTGGTGTATAATAAGTCTGCTTTCCTACTCCCCCTATATCGCCAGTGATACCATATCCCGACCGTTCAATATCTTTCCTCTTCTGTTCCGTCACACCTTCACCCCCTCCAAGTTTATTTTTATCCTATCGCCACAGCCCAAACAAACCATCCCGATAAATGAGAGAGGTTTCTCCCTACTCCATATCTCTCGGTACATATTATCTTTGCCACAGTCAGGGCAAGTGGCAAATATCCTATGCGCCCTCTGCCCATTATTAAGCAAGGCGTTATCCGTTTCGGGCTCTTCCTCTACCCGTGTAGCATCAACAGGATAAATCACTAACCATGATGTCTCTAGGGTTAAGATAAAAGCCATCCATGACGTAAATGCCTCATTCGACATCTGTGTCATGTTGTAGGTAACTCTCTGGATTGTTTCATAATATTGTTCTTTATCCCGAATAATCCCTTTCTCCACGCAGTAGTCGAATATCTTACACCCCGGATATGGGGTGAGTGTAGTTAAAAATACCTGTGTCTGCTGACAGTATTTGAACCAGAAGTGTAGAGTCTCATGAATGGTCTTCTCGGTTTCTGCTGGGTCGCCAAATAAAAGATTCCCCCCAAACCCTATGCCGACTTCCCTGGATAATTCAATCGCCTCAATAATCTGGGAGACCGTAATCTTCTTATTCATGCTTTCTAAAACCTTAGGCGAAGCACTCTCTATCCCATAAGAGAAGCGGTAACATCCCGCTTTCTTTGCCAACTCAAGGGACTCCTTGTCTAATCTAGCATTGGCATGGGTCTGAAACATCCAATCAAAGTCCCAACCATACTTCTCCTTGTTCTCAATCAGAGCTTCGCAAAACTCTTTCATTCGCTTCTTATTAGCGGCAAACAATTCATCTGAAATTATAAGGACGTTAAACCCATACTTTTCATATAGCTCCTTCATCTCCCCCATAACATTCTCTACAGACCTGGCCCGATACTTCGGCCCACCCCTGTGAACACAAAAAGAACAGTTAAAGGGACATGCCCTAGCTGTAGTGATTGTCATCGGTCGGCAATATGGGCGAGAATATCTATATAAACTTCTAGTTGCCATCGAGTAATCATCCATCATTTCTTGTATCCCGAAGGGTTCGTAATCGGGGAATACCCTATCATCCAGATTGCCGTAGTCATAGTTGGTTTTATTAAATACAGCCCCACTTTCCGACCAGTAAGCAAGGTTATCTATATCCCTAGGATGCCTGTCACTCTCTAAGGTGTCGGCTAGTTTGACTATTGCCTCTTCAGCCTCACCCCAAATGCAGAAGTCTGGCTTCAAGAGATTGAAGATAAACTCTTTATCGTTGTTTATAATACCCCCACCCATTACGATGGGAGTCTCGGAGTATCTCCTGATAACTTCCATAGCGTCTTTAATGAACCTATAATCTATACACAACCCGCCCAATCCAATCAGGTCTGGTTTCTCTTTTTCTAATATGTCATGCAACCTGTTGGCTAAGGAAAGATATACCGAGTCATGCTTCCTGTCGTTGTTAAGATTCAGTCCTATTACTTCATGCCCTGCCCTCTTCAGGGCAGCCGCAATGTACGCCAACCCAGTTGGGAAATCAGTCATCGACAATGACATGGACTCCAACTTGTAACCTAGTGTTGGCACTAATAATAGAACCTTCATGCCTCCCCCCTAGTAATAGGGCCTTGGTGTACCAAGTCTTCATCGGTAAGACCCTTTATCTCCTTCTGCCAATCATCATATAAACCCCACCGTTTGTAGAATGTGGTTAGGTTTTCGGCATTTAGTTTCTTTGCCTCCAGTGAATTACTTCCCCTTGTGGCTCTAGGTGCATGATAACCAACCCCTAAGCCACAGTAAAATATCTTCCAACCCTTCTTCTTTACCACAAAGCAATTATCTATATCATCAACTCCCTTGAAACCATTAAATATATCCTCCTCAAGATTCCCAACCACTGCTTCCTTTCTTAATAAACAAAATGCCCACTGAGCTGCCTCGACCTCATAGATGCCCGGCAGTCTGTGAGCGGGGAAATCCCTACCAATATCTACTGGTAAGTAACTAACCATTCTTATGCCAGCGCTTTCTATTAACCCGTTTGGTAAAAGGTTCTTAAAGCCAACAATACCTATTTTGGGTTGGTCATCAAGAAGTCTTAGTCCAGCTGATTCCCACTCAGGTTCAACGGCAACACTATTCATAACGATTGCTACATAATCGGTCTTGCAGTGCTTAAAACCAACATTGAAGATTTGGTTGCCTGATTTATATGGCTCATCTGAATGGATATACGTTATGTTATCGTATTTTCCTTTGAGCTCAGCCATATAAAGTGGGGTTAAATCAGTGGAGTCGTCTACTACGATAAGGTGGAATGGCGATTGAGTGCAACCATAAATATGCTCTATGCACTTCATCGTCAGGTCAAGTCGGTTGTGTGTGGTAACTATAATATCTAATTTATACCCCGTCATCATCATCTTCCCCCTTCTTTTTTGAGGGGGTAGGTTCCCCCACCCCCTCACAGTGTTATTCTATAGACAGGTCAACAAGTGAATGTTCAGATGCAGCGGATACATTCATAGTGATACCAATCGGCATTTGCTCCTCAATGACAGCAGTAGTAGAAGCTACCTGGGCTGTAATCATACCTGCTTCGCCAGTTGAGGCTACTACTGGTTGTCCTATGACAATCGCAGTAGCGGATACCCTGCAAGAAGCAGGTCCTGTCCTCTGCAACCAACAGTAGAATGAAGCCGAGGCCGCAACAGGAAGTACACCAACAACGGGGCCTACCTGAGCAGAACCAGTGGGTCTTATGGTAATTTCATCATATAGGTTCTTTCGTAGACCAGCCGTAGTTGTACCAGCTGCAATAGTCGCAGCAATGGTGTCGTTGTCTTCAAGATTAATAGTGACAGCAACGGTTGTCCCAGCAGCGGCGTGGCTCTTGATTTTGTAGGAAATTCCACTACCTGTCCCAGCTATCATGTTGAGAGTACCTTCAGCATACTGATTTAATGTGACTGCCCCAGTACCTCCAACAGTTAAGACGATTGACTCGTCACCGACAGCAACGGCTGTTGGGCATATTAGGCCACTCCCAGATATATTGCCGTGACCAGCTACAACAGCAGTCTCGATATAGAGTAGTCCAGCTACTCCAGCAGTTGCACTCATTTTGGCCTGTCGGAAGAGACGCCCATCAGGGAGTTCCATAGCCGTACCAAGAGGTAAGCCACCAATCTTGGTTGACTGAGCAACCTTCTCGTCTCCATAGTCTCCGTAAATTCTATTTGGAAAACTCATTACTTACCTCCTTATGCAGGTGTAGCAGCATCTGAATTCAGGCTTACTAACCAGCCTGCCAGATACACACCAACCCCGTATTCTCCCACAATGTTGAGTTCCCATCCTCTTAGGGACGCATCTCTTTGTGGCTCGACCGACCACTCATTTGCAGTTGCAAGTATAATGCCTCCGCCCATACCAGCAGCGAAAACGCCACCACGGGCATCAGGTGTACCATCAATGGTAATGTTACCATCCTCAAGTATAGGCATTCCGAAAAGCCTACCGAAAGTATAGTTCAATAGGATGTTATCGGTAAGAGCTGTGCCAATTGCTAAAGAAGCAGCAGCTGGCAAAACGGGGGTGACTACATCCACTAAGTCAAGTAAAACAAACGGATGATGTACGCAAACGTACGGTAATGGGGCAGGTCCACCAGCAGTCGTAGCGTTACCTGCCAGCAATGCCCTAGAAGCGGCAACGAAACCCATGGTCAGGTCAGCTGACCCACCCAAGTCGGTTGTAGCACTAGAGAACAAGGCCAATAAGTCCTGGTCTCGCTTTTTCTCCATTGCATTTCCAAGTATCCTACCAGCAGCAGCCTTAACATCATTCATGTTATCCCTAATAAGTTTGTCGGTAAGGATAATTTTCACACCGACCTCGGCAGGAGTTATCCGAACATTCGTGTCCTCCATAGCCGAGGAGTTTATCATATCAGTGCCTTCGGTTAGGCCAGCAGCAGTAACCTCTCCCCAGTACGGTACATTTACAGTACTACCATCGCCCTGTTGCTTGGTGATTTTCCAAACCGTACTAGCCATAATTGCCTTATGTTGAGCCGTGTGTCTGGCTTCTTCTATAACTGTTGGGATAGTATCACCAAGCTCAGTAGTTGTGGTAATCGCCATAGATTACCTCCTTATATTTATCGTCCTTGAGTTTTACGCATTTCCTCGTATCGCTCAGTATTTTGTGCGTCATTGGGATTCTTTATATAAGCATCCCTAACTCGTTCCCAGTCTTTACCACCGATTGTCTTACTGGAATCAGCTTTTAGTGACTTAGTTTCACCCTTCTTGGGTAATTCACTGGCAAGTTCCTCTATCGCCTCTTTTGAACCATCCGTGAGTTTGGCGAGCTTAACTAGTCTTTTGGAATCAACATCCAGCCGAGTGGCAATCTCACGGGCGTTTTGCTCCTTCGTGTATTGTCCACTTATTTCCTCGGCTTGTCGTAATTTCTCGTTGAGTTCATCAACCTCTGTGTTCTTGTTGGCAAGGTCGGTTTCTGCTTGTCTGCGAATCCTTCGTTCATTGATTGCACTGATTTTCTTCTCGTCACCCTCAGCCCTGCTTAACTCATCATCTTCGATTTGTTTCTCGAACTTCTCCATTCTGGCTATTGCTCTCTCTGCGATTTTGTCAGAAGCTTCCTTAGCCTTTCTGAGTCTACCAGATTCGGATAAGCCATCGCTCTTCCCCTGTATCCTTGCTTCATCAAGCTGTTTCTTTGTAAAAGTTTCGGTTTCTTTTTCCGAAGTCTCCTTCTCGTCAGCAGAAGTATTGTCCTGCTTATTATCTGGTTCGTCCAGCATTGTTTCTTCCTCCTATTTAAAATAAAAAAAGCAGCCCATTTCTCTTTCGAGAAACAAACTGCCTTAGTTGTTCTATTACAGTTACTCTATTCTATTGTTAATGTGCTATCTTATTGGCTGGCAGTTATAGGCACTTCCATTTAATTCCAAACCCTAGCTATCAGGACACCAATAAATCTATAACTTAATACTCTCTTTAATCTTCTCTATTCTTACGGGTTGCCCCGCATCCATAAAAATCTCTACCCTACCGTATCGTATTTCTCGCAGGGCTTTAAGCAAAGCTTCCTCCTGTTTACTAACCATACCACACTTTTCGTTTCTTGTCAAATCGCTCATCTCAAACCCTTTATTAACTCATCAATTTCCTTCTGTTTTACATCAAATTCACTCTCTATTTTAGATACATCTTCCAAGAATCTTTCAGTAGGAGTTATCCTTCTACGCCTTCTTTGTTCTGTCATTGTAGTCTTCCATATAAATACTTTACCATCAGGCTTGCGTTGAGTCCCCCATTCATCTAAATCGGGGTTTTCCAACCTATATGTATCCCTATCCTTTTGAGTCGTTAACGTGTTATAAACCCACCACTTCTTGAAGATAGCCCTTGTGGGAACTAATCTTAAATCCCTTAGTTCCTTAAACTTACCGAAGCCTACTAATGATTGATGGAACTCAGGATTATCTATTAAGAACCAATCATCCTCGTAATAAGCCACGCCTTCAAGCCAATCATCAGGCTTCTTAGGTATTATATAGTAATTAACATAAGTCTCAATTGATTCTTCGGGGAATCGGTTGAACTCATCATCCACTAAGCTGCGAGCATCTCGCCTATACCTATCCCTGTTGTATTCTGGGTTATTGAGTAAGTACCGCTCTCTCTCGTCAGCAACTAAGGCATCTCGTTCATCCCTATTCTCTGTGCCCTTATGTTTATCAGGTATGCCAATATTATAGAAATCATCTTCCTTTGCCCATTTAACATTAATTCTTAAAACAGGCACATTCCAACCATCAGATGTTTCGGTTAGAAGCTCGCTATCCAATGCCCAAGTATGCGTTTCGGGATTGTCAATTAACCACACCTTAGCCTGAGAACTACTAGAACCGAACTCATCAATCGCTACACCCCTGTCAACCCATTTCTCTATAATAACATTCGAAGCATCATTGTCTATCGCCTCAATGCGCCTCATGTCAGCTACCCACTCAGGGTTGTCTGCCTTAAACTTCTCCCTAGCAAGCCTGCGTTCCTCTGAGTCCTCAATAAAGTTAGATGCTTCCATATTTCCAAAGTTATCATATTCCGTAGTTAAGTCAAAGTTCTTTTGCTCCAACTCAAACTTCTGGGTGAATAACTCATCATATCTATCGGGGTTTTCATTAAATGCTAACACCGCTTGGGGCGGGATGTTATATTTATCCATCCAATCAAGTAGTATCTTAGCACTCTCTGGGTTCTGGAAATCTCTGATTTTACCAAATAAATATAATGATGCTTCTACATCAGGATTTTGCTGGCGGTATAATAATCTTGCTCCAGTCGTAGGGTCGTAGTCTTCATATGGTTGCCAACTATCCTGCTCCCCCAAAGCGAATATGGAAAACTCGTGTCCATCCCTTTCCACTTTAGAACGCCCATTTACTTTAACGATGGTATTAAGTTCCGAGAGAAAAGTCCCTGTCGTGAAATACTTCGCCTCTTTGCCTATTGTAAGTTTCTCAAGGCTACCTATTCGCTTCTGGAACTTATCAAGCTCCTCAGTAGTATCTACCCCGAATATCTTTTCATATCCATTTATAACTTCTATGTCTATGTTGTGTTTATCAATTAGTCTTAACACTTCAGTCCTAGCTTCATCCGAGGATAGTGTCCCAAGCCTATTAGTAACAAACATCTGTGCCTCTATCTCGGGATTCTGTTCACGCCATTTCTTTTGTGCAGCGTTTAGGGAAAGGGTCGGGAATTCCTTACTTCTTATAATTTGGTCACTTAAATCGTCATACGGCTCCCAGTTCTTTTCCCAGTCTTCCTTTAATTTTCTAACTTGATGGTCTTTGCCCTCTAAGTAAAAAAGTAAATTCAACCAATCCTTTTCACCAGAAGCAACATCATCCAATTGATTCAGAATGGAAAAAGCCCCCTTTATTTTATTCCAGCCCGTTTTTACTTGTCTTTCATCGCCAAGGAAAGTGCCAGAGATTATATCAGCCACCGCACCTGGGAGTTGCAATCCAGGAAACTCGCCACCAACTAGATTGGCAAAAGTTCGTATAGAGGTAAAGCCCGAGTATTCAAACGCCTTTAATCTATTCCAATCTTGCAGTGTAAGCCCATAGGCCAACCCAACTATAGCCATATAAGCTAAGAGGGATTTGCGGGATTGTAACCAGTTCTTTTCCTTAAGCGCAAACTTACCCTCACTTGTCTTAACTAAATCTATATAAACTTGGGATTGCTTACCCCTTACAAACCTATTCATCAGTTCAAGCCAGTTAATTGCCCACGTAGTAAGCATTGCCCCGACTTTCCCTGGTCCACTCTGGGCTATAGCCAGACTGTTCATCTTAGTATAAAGATACTGTGTATTGCTAGCCACCTCATTTCCCCTCTTTAACCATAAATTTCTACCTGCTTCAGGATATAATCTTTTGGCCTCGGCATACCCCGAAAGAAAAGCATCTTTGACATTCTGCTCATCAGCCAATCTGAATAAGAATAGGGCTAGTTCCCTAAATTGGGCAGGGAGTCCCTCAATTACGGACGAATCAATGCTCTCAATAAATGCTCCTCTTCTTGAGCGGACAACTAGTGATTCACTTAGGGCAAGTTTGCCCTCTGCTGTAAACCTTAACCTTATCCCATTGGCAAAATCCTGAATGCTATCAACCTCGGCGATTATCAAACCATGCTGGGATAGATTTCTAATGGCAGAAGTAGGCTTAAACCCCAACCACATAACATACAAGGCGCTAGTTAGATTGTAAGCTGCCATCCCAGAAGGATTGCCCTTATCAAGAAAGTTGGCTAGCCTTTCCCCTCCTGGGAGTCCTCGAAGATTCCCCGCAACATCTTTTAGGAAAGCATTGATTTCTCTATCTATATTAGCAACTTCGCCAGTCATTCTCTTGGAGTATTCCTTGAGATAATTTCCAGCAAACTCAGGGGTAGTTTCGTGTTCTGATACTAACTTTAGTTTCTGTAAAATAGGTTCATAGTAGAAAATTCTTAAAGCCATATTCTCATATGCCTGAGCAGCAAGGAATGGGTCTTTAACTAAACCAATCTCTTTCCCTAAGCGCTTTTTAAGAAATGGAGCATTAACCTTGTCGGATATTTTCTTACTGAGTATCATTGCTATAGAAGCATCCAGTGGTATATCCCCCATCCGTCGAGCCTGTTCATCAAATATATGTGGGATATAGTTTTTTATTCTGCGCTCTTGTGGAATATTCAGTCTATTAGCCCAATCATCAGCAGTTCTTTTCCACCAATTAGCTGCCTGCTTCTCCTCAAAGGTTAGTTGATTAAACACTTCCTGATTACTATTATTAACAAACTCCCAGATTAGTTCTCTGCGAAGTGTATCTTTACCTACATTCTTGGCATGCTTATTTAATTCTTTGGCAAACCTAGTATGCTCCTCTCGCAATAAAGTCTCAGCCTCGAATGTAGATTGCCATATATTGGTCAACCCCATCTTCTCAAAGACAAACCTTGAGGGTCGAAATCTATCAATAACACTGACATCGTGAACCACAACATTATCATCTGCAGTTTCGGGTACAGTCTCATTGACAACCTCTGGTTGAGCAGTTTCCTGTAGATTTGTAGCAGGCGTAGCAATTTCGGAGTCTAGGGGCGTAGACTCAGGTATAGTAACTTCCTCAACTACGGGTGCCTCTACTGTGGGTTCTACTTTAGGCACAGCAGGTACTGCCCTTTCATCAATAATCTCCTGTTGTCTTTGCGTCTCTCTGCCAAATCCCTCATTCTTAATAGTTTCAATAGCGTCTGATGTAGCTATCCCCCCCTCCACCGTTTTAGCCAACTCATCAAATGCACTAAGTTCTGCCTGTTCCTGAGTTTGTCCTTCGGCCTTAAATTTAGTTACGTCATCTTCAAATACTGTCCTAGCATCTGGGGTTAAATTCTGGAGGGTTTGTCCCTTTAGACGGGTAAAAACATCACCAACTCCACCCAATCCAATACCAAAGATACCACCTATCGCCATTACCTGTTGCATCTCAGCATCAAGCTCAAACTCATCACCCCTTGCCCATCTTTGCAGTGTCTCTTGGTAAAGTTCCTCACCCGCTTCAGTCAAACCAACAATAGCAAGCTTCCCCCCAGTCATAGCTAACTTCCAGAATCTACTTGATGCTGGAACTCCCTTTATTGGTATAAACGCTAAGGCAAACTGTGCAGCATCCCAACCACCCAAAACTAGATTCCCTAGAAATACTTTTTGAGCAGCTTTATCGGCCTGTGCCTTTGAACCAGTCCTAGTAAATACCTCGTCATATGTTGTTCCCGCCTCAAAAGCACTTTCAAGGGGTCTTGAAAGACCAGCCGCACCAATAGAACCAAGTATAAGTTCACCATACTTTCCAATATGTTTGATAATAAACGGAGAAACAACGGGGATATGCGTAGAAGCATAAGCACCAATTATGGCTGCTGGAGCAAGTGATAGGGTGAATGGTAATGACCTCAATACTCTTGTGGAATAAAACCTTGGGTTGAAAATCATACCCCAGTCAAACTCACCTAGATAATCAGGCGGAGCTTGTATCTGCAATTCCTCTGCGAATTTAGATAACCTATCCCCTATACCATCTTCACCCATCCATCTTGCAACACCTCCAGCAGTAGCAATGACATCACCAACACCTGCTGAGAAAACCCGCTCTGCTGGAGATTTAGACCTTTGTATATAATCATCCCACGCCTTAGCCTGAGCATCCAACCATTCCTGTAAGCGCTCGGGGTTGGCCGCCCTTCGCTCTCTCCACCCATCTATTGTCCAGTCAGCTACATCAGCAAACTCTTTGTCAATATCTATCACTAATTTCTTGTAATCTTTTTCTATCTCATCCTTTGAGGGTTGCGGGGGAGGGATATAGTGTTCATTTAGATATTCGGACATTCCCTTTTCAAGAACTAAAAACTCCCCACCTATCGTGAACTCCCCTATATCTATGCCCTTAGCGGAAACCTTTAAGTTCTTGGGATCTATGTGGACTAAAGTTCTTATTCCAGCAAGCTCCATCACGAAATCTGTCCCCTCTTCGGGGAGACGTTCAAACCAAGGCTTGAAAATATCCTCTCTATCCTCTTCGGAAAACCCAAGTCCCTGCAATATGATATCCTTTTCCAGGGATGGCCCACCTTCAGTGATGGTTTCTATAAACTCATCAAAGTCCTCGGTAACGAGTTGCACGAAATCATCGGGGGTTAAATCGGGAAATACTGATAAGACTGCACGCTCCAGCTCCTCTTCATCTAAAACCTCACCGAACATACTGCTAACAGCTTCATCTACAGTAACATCCTCAAACTCTAATCCAAGTGTTTCAAATAACTGCTTTGCTGTAGCAGGATTGCCCCGCTCAAAAACATTCTGTAAGAATGTCTCAGTATCTTCTCTAGCAAAAATCTCCAGTGTATCAAGAACCGAAGACACTTCTGTATCTGGTAAGTCAAATAGGGTGGGAAAGATATTGCGTAATGAATCATCAAAAGACAGAACTTCAGGAATCCCAGTCCCAATAGGTTCCTCCATTACAGGTCGTTTACGCTTTTTTATAGCTTCAGCATCTCTGCGTGTTAGCTCAGTAGTCATTAACCCCTCCGTTTAATTCTTGGTAACTTGAACCCACGCAATCTTTGTCTAATTGAGGCAAGTGGTGTTTGGGGAGTAAGTGCCCTCCGTATCCTTTTCTCGTGTTCCTCTAAGTTAAAGTGTTGAGCCATTTACCGCCTCCTTAATTTTCTGAATACCCTCAATCCCTATCCTTAAACACAAGGCCCTTCTGTTGTTGGGGTCTTCATAAAACTTCTGTTGTTTCACTAGGGTTGGATACCAAACCTTATATTCTTTCCACCTTGGGGCAATTAAACCAATCTTATCCCTTGGAACAATCCTATCTTGCGGAACTATGGTAAGTCTACCAAGTGATATGGGTTTGTGCCATTCGTGATGATGGGCGAGAGTCAAAAATCCGTGGATTGTTGGATAATCAATAATTTCCATATCCATTATTGTTCAGTCCTCGGTTGCGGTGTTGCTTGAGTTCCCCCTAATAGCGGAATTACCTGTTTGGGAACTTGCTCTTCCTCAGGTTCGGGAACTTCCACATCACCACTTAAAACTTGTTCTATAGTCTTACCCATAGTAGCAGATGCGATTTCTGCGTCTAATTCAGCACCCTCCACACCGTCCTCGGCAAGTTTTATGGTATTCCTTATGTCACGATTCATTTGAACTGTAGGGAATATTCTGCCCAATCTCTCCCAGCTTAACCACAATTCATCTTCATCAGGGTCTTCTCTCTGTAAAATCTCCCTTCGCTTTGCTCTCTCTGGAATTAAATCCCCATAAGCAGCGGCTAATGTAACCGCCCCAGCGTCTAACTCAGGACTCTTAACGAAGTATTTATATTCAACCTGATATTCACCCGTTAATTTGGATGTCTGGAAGGTTTGCTTATGTCCTTCTGGGCCAAGTTCTATACTTCCGCCAATTTGAATAACCTGTTTAGTAAACATCTCGGCGGTTGTCTCATTTAATAAGGATTTAGTATTTATCCTCGGCCTGTAAACGGTATCCCTTTCTGCCTTTGCAGCTAACAGGGAAACACCCGATGGAGGTGTGGAACCTAAAATGCCTAAATCAAGATTAGAGATTGAACCCCGTTGAAGTCTTGTATTAAGTTCTCTGTTTAGTTCCGTGAAAGACCTCTGCAAATCCTGAATCAGTATCGGGTCAATATCCTCGGAAGTTCCAATGGAGGTCATCCCTCCTATAGCAGTTGCCTCATCATAGTCCGGGGGTTCGCCACCAACTCCTTGTATGTTTTTGTACGTATATGCGCCGTGAACAAGTCTCATATTGATTGTCTGGGCGATGGTCATAAGTCTATTTATCTCTGGAACTAAATCTCTTATTAAAAAGAATAGCGATTCGCCAGAATGTTCCAGTGAGTCTTCATCGGCTAACATAGAACCAAGCGGAACAACCTGTATCGCTATTGGAGTAAACCCATAAAGATGCCCTTGTTCTAGTCGTAGTTTATCATCAATCCAGACTTCGTTGTGGTCTTTATCCCAAACATCTAAAACAATAGCGGTCTTCCCCTTAGTGATAATTTCATACTCAGCCTCAATCATCCCCTTAGTTCGTTCCGTCTTATAGGCAGCCCATTTTAATCCAGTCTCATCAAAGTCGTAAGTTACAAACTTCATATCCCAAGGGGTAATATCAGGGACTAAGACTCCGTTCTCCATTCTGAAGAGAATCCTCCGACCCGCCCTGCCACGACTACACACTTGTTCGTCTGTATGAACATTAAGTGGAGATAAACCCTGTAAGCGCCGCCTATCATTAGCGGCAGAGAACGCAGCCCTCTGAAAGTCCTCAATAAAAGCCGTATCCAGACTTTTGTTCTCTGAGGTAACCTTTATCTGCTCTGTAGCATCCCCTAATCTAGAGACAATCTCTGCAAAGAAGATAGCTGTATCAGGTAGTGTAATGTTTATCATATTGGGGACAAGTTTCTTATCCTTGTCCCTCATTACATACTTATCAAGATATTGTAATCCCTTATCAGTATCCATCCTTCTGGTTAAATTCCAGAATTCAGATTCCTTTTCCTTAACAAGGTCAAGATAGTTTGGCATAGCTTCTCCTCACCCAATATTTAATATAACCCCAGAGGGACTTGTTTTCCCAATTCATACGATGTGTCTGTTCTTCCTGCCAAGCCTGAAATGCCATCCCAACATACTCTTCAGGTGATTCGCCGTTCAATGTATTGGTGACTAAGATGACTTCCGTTCCTCTAAGCAAGGCGTCTCTTTCTAGTTCTATCGCAGGTTTCCCTTGAGCCCTAAGCCCATTCCTTTGTAATGCACTAGCTACAGCATTACCCATTTGTTTCCCCACTATTGCGACACGCTCGGTATTATCCCTCAATAGTTTATCAGTCACAATGGCTTTGATTCCCCATTCTGATTCCCTGCCCTTCATCTTTGACCAGTCTTCATAAGTTATGGTTCTCATTAAAACCTCCCACTTCGTTTAGTTCAACAACGCCATCCATCTTTCGTTCATATGGAATAAATTACCATCTAAATCAATTAACTCAGCATATTCCACAGCAGGCAAAACATCGCTGTGGTCATCATAAATAAAACGTGTGATTTTCCCCACCCAATTAACTTGGCCATCAAAATAACCCTGCTTGTGTTTCTTTCGATAGGCCTTACTAGCTGTTACCACATCCCCCACCTTGAATGATACGCCATCTTGCCCTGTATCCCATATCCACTTACTAATTTTCTTCATCTTCCCTCCCTAAAATCGTCCGCTTCTCTTAGTTCTTGGTCTGTTTCCACTCACTGTCTCAGGCGTGAAATTAGAGTATAAATACCTGGCACCAGCACTTAAGTGATATTTCACTTCGTCTTTTATCTTATCAGTTGGTCTACCATCTTGGTCGGGCTCCCACAAACAATTCATCATCTCTTCCAATCTATGAGATAAATCCTTGAAGATAAAGACTTTATTCCTCTCCATCATCCCTATTGTCTTATCTAACTGTGCCTTGACTGAATTTATCTTTGGCTCCATTATCGGCCAGTCATGCGCACCATACCCTTGTCTGATTTCATCTTCCTGATGACTCCCGCCACTTCTCCAAATTACATTGCACCCGTCAGTTATCTTCTTAAATGCCTCAACATGCTCTGCTGTCGACCTCCCACTTCCAGGTAGATACTCGGCAAACTCATAAAAGTTACCAGTCGCTGGGTCTTGTGCTGAAAATAAAGCGGCAGGGTTGGCACTCCCGAAGTCATGACCTACATATACAAGCCATTCTTTCGGTATATCAAACCTATCTATCTTATTTGTTAATTCATTAAAAGCCCTATAAACCAACCAGCTTAACTGTAACTCATCATCCTCTGCTAAAATCTCCTGTCTGTAGGATTGCTTGGACATATCCTGCATCAGTTCAGTTAATGCATCTTGTGAAATATGGGGATTGTCATGTGAGGTAAAATGTATCGCTAACCACCGGTTATCCTTCTCGGCTAACTTGAACATCTTGGCTGCATGCCTTGGGTCCCTAGCCTTTGACACCCCCGAACTCCTTAATGACGGAGGTGTATAAATAAACACTGCATCCCCATCGTGGTCAGCTAACATCGGAGCTCCAACTACTCCCCACGTATCCTCATCCATTAACTGCCACTCATCTAATATTAAAAGGTCGGCATAATCACCCCTTAATGTATTAGCATTCCAAGCCGTCTTTGCTTTTAATCTCTGCTCTGTACCCACTTTCTCTATAAAACTCTCCGATTCGTTCTTCTTAAATACGCCTAAATCAATCAATTCTCTTAACGCACTCGTTACCTCAAACCAGAACTTACCCACCTGTTCACTTGTTGGAGCAGCATACAGGACACGCTTATTATCAAGAAACGCATAGACCGCCTTAATCGCAGCCCCTACGGTCTTACCCCCTCTACGCCCAGCCCGTATGATAATCCTCTTCTTCTCAGAGTCTATAAACTCAGCCTGATATGTATGCGGGATTGGTAAGACTACCTCTACCCTAGTTTTCTCCTTTACTACCATCTCTTATCTATTCTAGTGCGCCTCATCATATGCTCAGTATCATCCTGAGAGAACTAACTCCCTCATATACTAACCAGAATGTGATACCAGCTAATAATCCTCTCCATAATTTCCCCATAACCTTATCCCAGCTTGAGTTATTCTAAAAAAGGTTCCTCTATCAAGGGCTTTACTGCTACATAGCCAGCCTCGAGCATATCTTCTTGGGCTAGTTTATAACCTGTAGTAAGGTCCCTTCCATCATCATTCTCACAAACATTATCGGGCAACTCGCTCTCTCTCTTTAGCATTACACCTTGAGAGTGGAGATAATCTACAATGCGGAGTGCTGCCCCAAAAATACTTGCCTCCTCCGATTCGGAAGTCCAGCAATTATCAAGTATAATTCTAAATATCCCTTCCCTTATCTCTTCTTGCTTAGTCATTCCTTTACCTCTTCTAATAGGGCTTGCCAACACTCTTCACAATCATTATGCATTACAATCATCTTACGGTCTACGCCACTGATATTTATTGTATGACTGTGTTCTGTGCATTCCTCGTTTCTCCACTCCACCACCTTCTTTAACTGGGCTTTGGCGAAGTCTTGGCAGAATAATCTATTGAATTGCTCAAACTTGTTGCCACCACCAAGTCTATCAAACAACCAAGCCTCTATCTCTTCATCAGTTAGTCTTAATCCCATTTCTCTAACCCCCTACTTCTTACTGCTACCACTTGAGACAAGGACTCATAATCCTCCCAAGTGCTCACCTCAATAACCTCACGCCTCTCTCTAATGGCGTGCTTTTCCATATCCCAATAAGCCCATCGGCACGGATTACTAAGCGGAATATCAGAGCGGTACTTGATAAGTTCACTATTAGGAACTTTAGTACTCTCTATTCTATCAGTTAATAGTATCATTCTTCATCCTCTCTACTACCAAATCTGGCTACCTAGCTAGGATTTGAACCCAGAACTGGAGAGCCAAAATCTCCTGTGTTACCATTACACTACTAGGTAACGGCTGCCGAGCCAGGAATTGAACCTGGGCATTGGGTGCGACCCCCGTGCTAACACTACACTACTCGGCACGCAGTCTCTCTACTACTAGATTAGTTATAACCTCTTAAATGAGTATCTTCCGTTTTTGTAATACTTCACTTCAATCATTGGTTGAATATCAGTGATTGCTTCACCTTCTTCTATAAAAGGCAAGTCTGGATGTTCTATGTAGAGATGTAATTCTTTCGGGTTAATATAAGACTCTGGTTCTCTTATATGATGCAGGATCCCATCTTGATACCCCAACATCTCCACCAATAGGTTTCTACTTATCTTCACCCTTGCTCCATTCATTTCTCATCCTTTCAATTACTAGATTAGCTATTAGGTCTACCGCAAATAGCACAAACAACAGGGCATCCTTCGGGAGGTTCCACATTATCAGCACCAGCACTTACCCACGACTGAACCCATTCTGCCCTATGATATTGCCCGTTAAATACAGTGCTCTCGTGATATTCTTCCTTTAACTTCTCTTCTGCTGTCATACCCATTGAATGTAAGCTCCTTCGTGGCAAGTGGGACACCGCCATATTGTTCTATCGGGATTAACACATAACATAGCACCGTGAACCTCACAAGTCACAAGATTATTGTCTGTCCAATAGACCTTTCCAGTAGATACGCTGTCACAGCCATTGGGAACGGCAGGGTTATAATTAGGCATATCTTTTATATCATATAGTTCTGCTGTCATTCTAACTCCAATAGTTTGGATTTAATCCTCTTGTATTTAGATGGGTGTAATATAAACTTGTACCCATGCTTAATTAACTCAACAAGGGTATCATCTGGTAATCCATAGTCAAGAGAGAATTGGGGTTCTGGGAATGAGGGGCTATTATTAAACTCATCCACCATCCCGTCCCAACGCTCTCTTGTTAATACCCCCCCCCTCTGTAGGTGTACTTATGGAACTAAATAAACCATCAAACCCTTCTTCTTTCATTCCTCCCCCGGACTATCGTCAGGGATAAAGACTACTATCCCCTCCTTTAATGCTACTGTAGCCCTAAAGGGATAGCCCATATTGGGATATGGTCGGTCTACACCCTTTCTCAACTCCCCCAAGAGAGCATCTGCCCCAGCTTCAAAGGCATCGCTAGGAGTACTAAAGGCACAAGACGCCACAATCCCATTCCTTGCCCACTCCGCTATCCTCTTTTCAAATTCTAACTCAGGGTTTCTCCATCCTTCAGGTCTGTACATCGTTTCACCCCCACTTCTAGTGAGTTCATTGCGAAGAACATTGCTAAATACATTTATCATCTTACCTCCTGCGGTGTCGCTAGTGGGATGACTTGCCTAGGATATTCCCCGTGATTTTGACACCAATAGCATCCATCACCGTACAAGCTCTCGTAAATATCCTTGCTTCCACATATAGGACAGATATATAACTTCACCTCTTTCACAACAGTATACTCATTAAACTTGGGAACCCTAACATCTCCCACCACATAACTTAATGATTCGTTGAAAAGTATCATCTAAGTAGCCTCCCGCTTGCAATACCTATACCTTACGCCATTTCGGATTATCTGATGCCCTAGTGGGAACTTCTTCTTCTTTGTGAAAGCCCTAACATCAACTCCCCTTAACCTCCAATGAAGCAGTAATCTCCCAAAGATGTTCATCTCGTAGCCTCTAAGTGGCTCGTCATTGCCTGAAGTTCTGCCAGGTCCTTTCCAATGACTGTGTCTAATACTACCCCGCTTCGCTTCAGTTTGTAAATGTATGCTCTTTCATATCTCTCGGGCCAGTCTTTCTTTATCTTACTCTCTATTCCCTCGATTATAAAGGGGTCATTTATGTAATCCTTTATGAATTCAACCCGTGTCACACCCTCGCCCGTCACGCCCTCTAATGTCACACCCTGACGATGCTTCCTCTGTCTCTCTGTGGCAGCTTCCTTAGACTTCTCTTTATCTTTATATGGCATCTTCTATCTCCTATCTAGTGGGATGCACTATATATCTTATGTCAACCATTATGCATACCACATATCACCTTTACTGAACTCACCCGTGACTGCTTTATCCTTAATGTAGTCGAGCAACGCCTCGTCCTTATTACTATGACATGTCTCAGGGTCGTGTCTGTCTCGCTCGTTTATTTCCTTAAGCTTCTCCAGTAATTGGTTCTTTGTCATCATCATCCCTCCTTATCCCTATGTACGATGGTAATTTCTATATCTCCTAATATAGCGTGCTTCTCCGGTGCGTAGTCCCCTTCCATCTTGTTATGCTCTGAGACTGCGTGTATCCTATCCCTGGCCGTTATCTGGTCGGGTAGGGGCTCGTGTGTGTATATGTTTTCTAGTATCTCTAACTTCCTGTCCTTTGCTGAATTAGCCCTCACTATAGCAGGAGCTCTCAATATAGCTAATCTCTCTATAATACTAGTTGTTTTAAGTAGTTTATCTGTGTTCGTTGGATTATAGCCAGCCTGGGTAGCAGCATCCTTAGCCGTCATACCCGATACATAGTTTATACAGAATAGTTCTTGTCTTTGATTTAACATCTTTTTGGAAAGGCTACCTATCATAACCGAATATCTGTTCTCAATAGCGGTGGCCACGTATCACATTCTACTATTCGTACCCACCTATTAAGCATACCATATAATCAAGATTGTGTCAAATCATAAGTGAGGAGCACTGGCAGACACCCCCAGCAGTTTATGGTAGTTTGTTAGTATCAAGCCCTCACTCATACTATACGAAACACAGCTTGACGGCTATGTATCCCAGGTATATAGTGAGAGTAATTACATTGGAGGTTTGAAATGACAAAAATGGAACGCTTAATAAAAGAGGCAAAAAGTAGCTGTAGATTCAGGGGCCACACAATGAAAAGGTTTGACCATTATGAAAGTGGACTAGCGCACTCAACCTGCACACGCTGTCAACGGGCAGCATGGATAAACACACACCCACTACCAAATCAGATTGAGATTTGCGGGGGCGCTGTAGCTCGTTACTGTTAGCACTATCCAGGGGTATATTATGAGGGTATCAAGTTAGGAGGTTAGGGAATGGAAAGAGTAGAATATCTAATAAGCGAGTATATGAAACACTACGAAGTGGAGTACAAAGAAGCCATAGAAATGATGATAGAAGACCTAGAAAAAGCTAAGGACGATAAACAACAAAGGGAAGATTCAGAAGAGGAGGCTAAGTCATAAATAGTTAGTATATCAGCTACCGCTCATTAAGTTTTCGACCTACTTAGTGAGTGGTAACGGGTAGACTAAAGGAGGGATAGATTATGGCAAATAAGACAATCAACATTAAAACCCTAACAGACGCAGAGGTTTGGCGATTGATACAAATGCCGAATTACAGGGATTTACCCCCAGAGATTATCAGGCTTAGAAGCGAGGCACAAGCCGAGTTTGATAGACGCCATATTAAGTTACACTGGATTATATAGCTAGTATATCAAGTCTAATTAAACACAAGGAGGGGTGAAATGAGATGCACGGAATGTAACAAGATTTATCGAGGTGGTAAGGGCTGGAAGATTAGTCGGGGGTTCTATTCTATGTATGCGACCTGCCCAGAGCATAGCAAAGATAACCCGCAGAAAGAGAGTTACCAAGATTTACGCATTAAGAGGGACTAAACAACCCAACAAGTTATAAGGGGGTATCTAATGGCAGTAAATAACACGATTCATGTTTGCTTTTCTGTAACCAAGGATTGCATAAACCCAGACTCTTATGGCACGATTTGCGTAGGGTGCCTTTGTTGCTCTAAGGATAAGACTATCAGGTATCCTGCACGATTGAAGCTATATCAAGATGGCTTAGAGAAAGAACTTAATTTCAAGAATTGGATTAAAGGGGCTATCAGACTACAAAAACGAAACATTAAAAAGAATATCACCTATTGTAAGCGTAGGATTGCCATATATAAAAGACTGGCAAAATCGTTGGAAGTAAGTAATGGCAGTATATCAAACAAGAGTAGTTAGACCAGGTTATAAGATATTCTATAGAATAATAAGGAGAAAGAAATGAGCAAAATGGTTGAGATATTACAGACTATTTATGAGTTCCACAATAAAACCACAGATACAACAAATGGACTATACCACGTCAAACTTGATAGCGGCAATAAATACTATCTCCTGCGCAACAATGAGTCGGTTGGCGCACTTCAGCACTATTTAGATAGACCAGCCTCAGAATGTGTTAGCATCATACGTAACGATATGAGAGAGGGGTTTTTTGAAGCACTAGCCAAAGTTGACAACCCCTCTGCTTTGTGATATAATATAAGCAGGAGGTAAGCTATGACAACAAAACAATGCGGTAAGTGTAAACAAGTGAAACCAATATCGGAATTTTACAGACACTGTAGGGATGGCTATCAATCCATGTGCAAGGAGTGCAAGCGTGGATTTGCCAGGATTTACAATCGCACCCCTAAGCGAAGGGAGTACAATAAGCAATTTTACGATAAACTAAAGGAGCAAGGATATTATAAGGATTATTCTCAACGCCCAGATGTAAAGAAACGCCAAGCAGAACACATGAAACAATATGCACAAGACCCTAAATATAGAGCAAGATTTCAAGCAAGATGGTATGCAAGGAGAATGACTGAGAAGGGGATAATAGAACAACAACCATGTGCTTTGTGCGGGGAAGATGATTCACAACGACACCACCCAAACTATGACCAGCCACTATATATTGTTTGGGTGTGCGTCCAATGTCACAGAAAACTACATATTAAAATGAAAGCGGAGGTAAAAGATGAACGCTAAACAAGCCCTAGGATGCGTACGAGACTTCCTGAACGAGACTAAACCGGATGCTAAGGGTCGAATATTCGTCGATTTTGACTGTAAAATAAACTGCGCATACAAAACTATGTGCCTCAAGGTACGAAGCATTGTAGAGTCTACGCTTAATGGAGGGTTGAAATGATTAGCTGCCCATTACAAACAAGGGTTCTAAATGCAACAAGACCCATTGAAGCAAGCGATTGGCTGAACTTACGAGAGTGCCGAAAGGATTGCGCTTGGTATGACATTAAAAATGAGAAATGTGCGATTTTAGTAATTGCACAGAATATAACAGGGAAGTAATAGGGAGGTTACAATGAATCCAGAAACGATGCAAGCTGAATTAGACGAGGTAAAGAGGCGGGAAGGGAAGGCGAGTAGAACCCTAAAAGGAAAGGCTCTTTGTTTAATTGATATGCTGACCTGCAACGATGATTTTAGTGACAATGAGCTTCTCAGTTTAATATATCGCATAGCTCATTCAGCAGCGGGGGTTTGTGGCAACCCCCACGAGGATTGGCAGGAAGAAATACACAGACTTTACAGGAAATTTAGTTAAACCACAAGCCCCCTAGTACAGACCAAAAGTAATGAAAGGGTTGATTGTACCGGGGGGCTACTCTTTTACACAGTTTTCCAACACTATGATTTGTGCCTGCTCGTATAATAATTCCAGTGCCGTTGCTAGTAGGTGGTGGTTTTCCGTTTCTATTAGTAAAAGGGATATGTCTATTAAATTTCTTGATGTTTTAAGCTGTTCGGGCAACCAATCTATCATTTTACCTCCAAGTAATTACCAATCGCATAAGCTACTTCATTCGAGTCAACCTGACCTAACCCTTCTTTATAGGCTTGAGTCTGCACAAATTCTTTCCAAAGGTTGTCTGGACAGTTATTCCCCATAGACTTTTCACCATCACGCCTGTATTTAGTCCCATAATCTATCCTAGCTTGATTGAGAATACCAAGACATAGATTAACATACGGGTCTTCTTGTTTTGATTGCCATATACTTTCTAACATTTTACCCCCCTTATATAAGCTGTGATTGTATCTTCCTTTCTACTGTTACTATGGTGTCATTATGGTGACCACCGTGAGCTACTAACAATATTTCTATAATTTGAAATCCCCTGTTTTTACCAAAACCAGAGCTATTCCAACCACAAGATATGGAAATTCCCCCAGCCTTGACCTTGTCACATATAGCGTTCATAACACGATTGTAGAAGTTGGATTGCGTGTCCTTTTGAGTAGCCTTAAAACCAAAACCAGAATAGCACTCTGTAATTTGTCGGTATGAATATGGTGGGTCAAAAATGATACCGTTAAAATTACCCACAACTTGCTTGCAATATTCATCAGCAAATAGGTGATGCTGGGTAGGTGCTTCTGGGTTAATGTCGTTCGTGAACTCAGCGGGACTGTTCTCACCGGCAAAGGGGTCAACCCAACCCTTGCCATCACCCACATATCTAGCCAGCAATTCAGCGATAGGCTTAATGGTAAAAGTCCACTTGTTAGGCATAGCCCATACTCTTTCAATCTTCATAGCCACACTACCTCTTAATCTTACACGCTATGGTCAGCCCCATTATTTGAGTTTCATAATAGACTGCGTGTTCACACATCTTAACATATTTAGAGCATACGTATTTATTCCTTACATCGTGATTATTGGGTCTGTTAGAACCCGTTTTGTAATGCACGCACGCCTCTTGTACCGGACAAAGCATCATAACTCTATATCACTCTCTACTAAACTCTTTGACTGCCCTATCAAATTTCTCCATAACCATACCTAAATCAGTACCCCAAAATACCTCTTGACCGTCTTTACTATTAAATATAGATTGATTAAATTTTCTCCTACGACCATCCCGTGTTTCACTATCCTCTGTTAGATATTTTAGAAATAAAGCTCTCAATCTATTTATCTGACACGTCTTCATTCTAATCCTCCTTATACCCATTAAGGGTATTTACTTACCCAATTAGGGTTTGTATATCATAACTCTATATCCGACTCTACTTCATTGCCCCAGCAGTCCCAGCCCTCACGCTTATTACGAGCAAATAACTCAAGACGTGGTTCGGGTGTGTTACTTTCAATAATCTCATAGGCAATCTGTGGTTTGACAGAGTGGGCGGTTAGTTTCTCTGTGAATAATGTGGGTATGAACTTCCCCCTTTGATTGACATTTATCTTGCCCCTATATCCATAAAGCAGAAACTCTGTCCGTCTAGTAAATCCACAAAGAGACATACCGTTTGTCTTATCCCAAGTTAAACAACAATGATACTTAAATCCCCATTCCTTAACCACTCTGAACGCTGATGGTAGCCATTTGTGGGTAGTCCACAGGAACAAGCTACAATTATCGGCAAGGCAAGAACGCAAATCTATTCCCATATTACATATTTCCTGCAGGCTCATTGTGGTATAGGGCATTTCAACCTGATTCGGTCTACGCTTTAATTTTATAAAACCCATATCCCACGGTGGGTCAGCATATATTATTTGGTACTTCTTCATAGCACCTGCCTAACATAGCTTAGAAATTCTAACTCCGTTTCGAACTTTTGGACTGATGGGTGATTAGTGAAAATACACGCATCCGCCTCGTGCCCAATAATATATATCCTTTTGCCAAGCCCCAGGGCAATGCCAAGCTCAACCAATGCACCCCTGTACCTATTCTTCTTAATAAACCTACCAACATAAGCATCGCATATCTGCACTCCCCTTGTATCGTTTATGGTATTTAGCACGGGATAGCCGGCAGCATTCTCCTCATCTATTGTCCAGTCGTAAGTTATAGCGTGTCCCAAGTCTTGAATTTTATCCATTAGCTTGCGAATATTCTTTCGGTCTTGGAATTTACCAGCTACATAAAACTTCATTTCTCCTCCAATTCTAGCTTAAACCAATCTCTGTCTAATAAAAGGGCAACAATCCCATACCCTATTATATCCACCCATGCGTCTATCCTCGGCTCGGTTACACCCTCCTTGTTTAGTAAGTTTTTAAGTCGTGCAATTTTATCGTTCGCTCTTATCAAGACACCGAGTTCACCAAAGGCTAATATGTTATCCTTTCCATAGTCCCTTTGCTTGTTTATCACAACATCGGCTATCTCTTTCGCTACATCATAACACGCCTGATTAAATGTCGTTGGTTTCATTTCTTTATCACCGCACCCTCTCCATGTAAATACTGAAATATAAACTCCGCCTCTTTATCGCACTCATCTTCGGGAACATCATTGGTGGTAAAACGCTGCCTTAGATATAACGATACAAACCTTAACATCTTCTCTTGTTTAGTCATTACACTCCTTCCTCCCACAATTAGGTTCCACTTTTACTCTAACAGAATGTATGATGGGTCTCTTACACTTACAATAAGTTATCTCATACCCGGGATGCCTTGACCTTACATTATCTTCATTAACTTCAAGGTGTGGTACTCGTTCACTATCTCGTATATCTGTGCTCATAACTCTATATCACTCTCTACTTCATTGCCCCAACATATTTGGCAAAGATTAGCTTTTTATTTTCACCCGTTGGCTTAACAAATAACTTGGATAATTGTTCTTTACTATGCCACTTCATAGAACTACTTTTGTGGGTTGGTAGCCCTGCTGTTTGCCCTATCAATGTCCAGTTGTCTGCCTTATAAACTGCCCCATTATTACCACCGCCAACAAAGGTCATTAGCCATAACAAGTCATCCCCATATTTACCCTTCCACTCAATAGGTGCTTGATAACGGAGTCTTTTTAATACCTGCGTTCCTAAGTTCGGCTTGGAGATAGCAAGACAAAACCGCCAGTTGTTAGCAATGTTATTGAATATCCCCCGATAGCCCTTTTTATCTAGCTCTAAATAATTCAGTATATCCTTTGAGGGTGGGTAGATCGCTGAACCTATGCCAATCATACCAACCGCCAGTCCCTCTAAATATACCAACCAGTCTATACGCCTCCCAACAGAGACACTACTTTTAACATACGAATGGTGCTGTTTTATAATAGCCTTCACCAACTCCTTTTCTTGAGTGGTTTTTGCTAGTATTAACTCAATGCCATTCCACATATATTCCTCTTTGGGTCAGCATATATTATCTGATACTTATTCATACTTCTACCCTCACTCGTTTCTTACCCTTACCATCTAATATGATTAAGGGCGTAGTTAAATCACTAGGTGGAAATCCCCCAGCCTCTGCGTATCCGCCCCATTTCAGAAATGCATTGGACTTAATTAGCATCTTCCTGTGTGCCTGTAGCTTGCCCACCTTAAAGCCTGTCTCCTTGTCTATGTGCGTCCTGTTGTCTGGGAGTAGGTAAATATCTGGAGACACATTAACTACGTGGTCGTGAGACATTACATAGAAGTCAGCGTGCATCCACTGTGCTACTCTCTCCACCTTCACAGTCTTAGCCCCCTTAGTCCTAGCCCCACCATACCCGTGAGTGAAGTATCCCCAATAGACATAGGGCTTACTTGGATGCCCCGAATTACCACCACCAAATGAGATTTTAAGCAACATTCCTTCTGGTCTATAGGGAACACCCAATGCTTCGGCTATATCCCCAGCCACATCGACATCCTCTATCCTTCTTTCGTGATTACCCTGCGTTACACCAAGAACCTTACCCTTGATAGGTTTGAATAGTTTGATAATAAAGTCTCTCTGCTTGCCAGGGGAAGTCGCTTGCTTATGTATCTCGCCCTTTGAATATCTGGTTACGCACTCTATCATATCCCCATTAAGAAAGGTAAACATTTCTGGGTCTGACTTGATATATTCTATATGCTGATTAAGATGCCTTAAAGAACAAGACGGATTACCAAAATGTATATCAGAGGTTGGTGCTATCCTTACTTGCTTTAAGTTAGATGATAACTCAATGGCATAGTAAGTAAACTCCATCTCTCCTATCGGGTCAGGTCTATACTTTTTCATTTACCCTCCTCTAATAGTTTAATCTTTTCTAATAGACTTGCCTCTAATTCCTTAAGGTCTGGTATGGTGAACTTCTTATCTTTCTTATTCTCTGCCTCTAATTCTAAATCAGCACCCTCCCCATACATCTCAATAATCTGTCTTCGGTATTCCAATGTGTTACCGCGAAGGTTAATATTACAGTTATAGCATTGAGCGTGTGTTCCCCGTTCTGAAAAGAGATTAGCGTTGTGCCTTCCCGAAATGAAGTGCCCTGCTTGTAAGAGCTTGAAGTGATACCGCTTCTCACAGGTTATACACAATCCCCAAGAGGCACACCCCGTAGTCTTGAGACAGTCCCTTAAACGAATATACCTACTAAAGACTACCCAAACATCCTTCTTTACTTTAGCTACTGTTTTCTTCTTCATAACTCTATATCACTCTCTGCTTCATTGCCCTATAAGACTTATTTTCTGGGCGTTCCAAAAACTGCCCCCAAGTCATTCCGTGAAAGATGTGGTGTTGATTAGCCCATCTTGCTAAAGGAATATATTGTCTATCTCGTTTGTATCGTTGGACATAAGCATTTTGGTTGCGTTCCTTTAGGTGATTCAAGCGAACTAAATCCTCTTGGAAAGTTGTATTAAATCCAACCAACACATACCAGTTACAACGATTTATACCCTCGGCTTGCAATAAATCAATCGCCCTATCCACACCTTCCAAATAAGACGGATGATCAAACGCAAAGTGGTATTCCTTATGTGAGATAACCCTTAGCATCTTAGCGACCTCAACAGTTAAGAATCTGAAATCTAAACCTTGATTGAAGTCTAGTGCTACATTCAAGTTAAGGGACTCCCTACAAATCTCAAAGAAATGATCTAAAACAGCCAATATGTTATTATCCAAACACACGATCAACTTAGCTATCCCATCCCACAGATCCTTGAGGTTGCCAACGATTTTAATACCGCCTTCTTTGTGGTTGACTATACAAAACGGGCAATTTCTGGGACATCCCCTTGTCGTAAAGCCAAAATTAAGATGTGGCTTAATAATTTCTATTTCAGGTGGCAGTGTAGTCGTCAAGTTAAAACCAGAACCACCGCAAACAGCACCCTGGGGCACTATATGCTTTTTAGTAAAGGTGAAGATGCTTGAGGCATACACCTTATCGTAACTACACAAAGCAAAGTAATCCTCAACCTCATCACCTTGTAGAGAATGATAGATGCGTATCTTCTCTAGCGCAAGGTTTTTATACTTTGGCTCAAGATTCAAAAGCCCAATTCTCATATCGCTCCTGGTGGGTCAGCATATATTATCCGATACTTCTTCATCTAACCCCTCAATAAACTCACCCATACTCTTATGAAACATCCCCTCATCAGGTAGGTTATATATTGCCTGTAGTTTTATAAATATCTTCTTGGCTTGAGCTTTAGCCGATACTCCCATTGCGTCATAAAATCCGTATATCCCAGAGTGTGCTTCCCTAAGAAACAACTCCCTTATAGCTCTTTCATCTAGTAATATCATTCTACCTCCACTTTCACTAGCTTATAAATATGATAAGTAACAGCTGGGAAATAACCTTTTGACTCTCTAACAAAGGCTCTGACCTGAATAAGGTTGCTCACCTCAATATTGCGAACTTTCCCATCATAGTCTTTTACTTTACCCACAGCACACACCACTTCTCTGTCAAAGTTAGTGTCAACCGTTGCTATGTATCCCATTTTCTACCTCCTATGCCATCCAGCTTTCTTACTTATCAATATACCCTGTTTTATTGCAATCATCACAGGGGATACTCGTATTGCCAGACTTCTTCCAGCCCTTGCCCCAACATACACGGCACTTAACAACTTCCCGTATCCGATGAAGATTTGCCCCGAAGTCAACAATATCAAAGGCGAATGTCCTGCCAGTAGCCCTACCCTTAGGGGCTTTAACCTTCCCTAATGTCAGCAGGCTCTCGCCACCCTCACCAAAGGGGTCTATCTTTATAGATACATCAGCATATCTCTCTGTCCTTTCGCCACCCTCACCATACTCTGAGTTCTTATTCTTCTGCAAAACAACCACTGCCACACCATTTCCCACCCTATCCTTAATCGCCTTCATAACCCTATCAATAAGATAATACTCCCCAGGTAAAGAAATCCAGTCAATCACATTGATATGGTCGGGCTCAACATAGTCCTCATAATCTGACCCTATTGGCAGTAACTGGAACTTCGGCTCATCTCCATTCATCCATTCTACCCAATTCATCCGCTTCATCCTTCTCTTAAACTTAGGCGAAATCTTGCCATCAGATGCCGTGTACTCACTACCCATTAAAATCCCAGGCATCAGCCCTAGGTTTTCCCCCATTATACTGAGAGCTATCGCAGTCTTACCATAATTAGAAGCCCCCGAAATCAATACCATATCACCAGCAAATACCTCAACAAAGTCCTCAATCCCAAACTCCGTGCCATCATCATAGCATCTGGGAAACCTAAAATCTAAGGGCTCTTCATCAATATCGCTATCCCACCACTTAACAGGTTCAACGGGAACTAAGACTTTATAATTCCCATCACCTAACCCAGAGGGCTTAACCACTCTCCTTGTCACCAATGTAGTAGACATCTGAACCCGCAAGTTCTGGTCATCCTTGCTGCCAGGCTCTATCTTTAAGTATGTACGAATATCTCGCAGGTTAACAGTTCTCCCCCTAGCAGGTTGCAGATATTCTAATAGCTTATCACTTAGCCTCTCAACCACATTAACTCCTTTAACAGTATTAACACCCTTAGCAGTTCTTAACAGTAACCATAGCTAGGCATTAACAGTATTAACAACAATAGCTACGAATTAACATCCCTATATATACCTTTTATTCATTAGTATATTCTTTATATATAGTCTTTCTTTTAGAGGCATACTGGTTTTTCTTATCAAGGTTATGAAATTCAAAGTGCTTCTGTAAATCGTCTAACCAGGTTCTCATCTGGACTATGTTGGCTAGTATGACTTCGGTAAGGGCTGACATTTGCTCATCCACTAATCCTTGCCACTTAGCCTCACTAGCATCAAGTATGTCTATTCGTTTCTCTAATGCCTTAACCCTATCCGTTAGTGCCATTACCCCTCCTTTCCCTCAACTTATCTTTCTGTTCACTCATTATACTTCTCCCTTGTGGGGCTATCAAACATCTTTGAGTGGGGAAGTGAACACCCTTGTAGGTGATGACTCCCCCTAGCCCCACAGGTCGATGAAAAAGACTTATTTATCCGCTATCTTATTGGCTTTCATAATTGCCTGAGATACGATTGTACTGAATTTATCCTTGTGTTCTTTAGGAAGGTTAGCTATCAATTCTGCCATCGTATCGCCTGTTACCCCATAGCTATCTGCCATCTTGGCAGCCACCATAGTGTGCCCCCATACCTTCGGATATTTTTTCTCAAGAAATTCTAATGCTCCCTCTAGTGTTGTTGTATCAAACTTTTTGGTTGGTTTCTCGCTGGGTGGCTTCTTGACCTTCTTCGCTGGTGATTTGTGGTCTGTGGCTGATTCCGCATCATCATCTTCGGGGCAAATACCAATGATAGCAGCCAGCCCATATCTACGAGCATAGGTTATTGCCGACCCTATTCCCTGTGGGTCATTCTTTGTGGGTCTAACTGCAAGTTCACCGCTTATCCATTGCCCACTTATATGAAGAAGTGTGGTATCTAAGATTAACCCCTCGCTTTCACCAATCGAGCAAGTTTGAACCACTGATAATCCATTGTCAGCCAGCGAACCACGACAAGCATCCCAGACCGATGCTAGGGTGGCATACCTTGCTTTGAAGAATGGGTTTTCCCCATCCATCTTAGCACCCTCAAGGCCACCTTGAACCTTTGCCAATGCCACAGCCAACTCATTTATCTCATCCGATTTCTGCATATCATCCTCCTAAAATGGTAGATCTTCGGGTTCAATTTCTTCCTTTACAATGCCAGCTTCTTCTGTGCTCACAATAGTTTCTTCTCGCTTACCGAGAAATAATACCCTACTAGCAATGACCTCTGTCTTGTAATGTGTTTGCCCATCATCACTATCCCACTTTTGAGTTTGTAGCCTACCCTCAACATATACTTGCCTACCCTTTGATAGATATTGATTGCATACCTCAGCAAGTTTCTTCCATACCACAACCTTGAACCACTCAGTCGTTTCCTCTTCGCCATATTTACTATTAACTGCCACGGAAAAGTCTGCCACAGGTGTACCATTGGGCGTGAACCGCATCTCAGGCTCAGACCCACAGTTACCTATGATTTGAACCCTATTAAGATTTGCCATTACTTCTTCTCCTTATCCCTTAATCTTATCATCTAAATTAGTGGCGATAGTTGCTTGTGGTTCTTGAGTGATGGTAACAAAGTCAGGCTCCTCATCTTTGGCGAACTTTTCAAAGGCTTTCTTATTAAGTTGAAGGAATAACAAGTGTTCCTTTGCGTAGGTGAGAGCCCCCTTCTCATCATAATCTAACTTTGTTACTTCCCTAATACCAACGCCATCAGCAGGTGCTTTGTTTCCTGTCTCGGCATAGGCTTGGAGCGTGAGTTCTCGGAGTTTGGTCTCTTCCTCTGCTACGGCAGCCTTAGCATTACTATCTGAGTCAATGAGGTTCTTCCATTCAAGGGTAAACTGGTCCCTCTTTTCAGATAGTGCTTCGCTAATGTTTTTGGATGCTACCCTTAACTCTTGAACTGCCTTGATTTGTTCCTTTAGTTGTTCAATCATTTCAGCATCTCCTTGATAAGATTTAATACCACATCGTAGGCATCTACCATAGCCTGCATCTGCATCTTCTTTTCCCTACTACCAAATGAGCTTTCAACAAAGGCTTCGTCTCGCTTTATTTTTACTACCCCTCTTAGAATAACCAGTTTATTAGCTTGTTCCTTTTCAAATTCCATTAACCAATCGGGCGTTGCCTTCCTTGATGTCATTTCTTTGCCTCCTTAATCTTTTTAGCACACTTCCCACAGTAAAGTTTTCTATCCTTCTTCCTCTTACCTAATTGAATGGGTACTAGGAGTTTAGTCCCACACTTAAAACAATGCCATATAATCATTTTATTAGTCTCTTTATTGCGAGACATAGGGCTAGGGCCAGTTTCGTATCATTATCCGAGGCTACCACCTCACAGTCGTTTAAGTTGTGCCTTAATACCCCCGCAACATAACCCTCAAATGCTGTAATTATTCGCACCTCATATCCTAACCTAACGACCTTCGGCACAAGCCACTTAAAGCAAGCTGTCTCATCATTGGGGAAGAAGGGTACACCATCATCTACTGTTGCCCCATTGGGATAACTCCACACCCCATTAGAACGGGTAAACCCTCTCCAGATTAGAAGTTCATTATTAAGCCTTACTTTATCACCCTTAACCAAAACCATATCTCCTTGAGTATTGCCCAAAACCCCGCTTGTTTTTTGTGGCAAATCTGAAATGTCCTCTGGCGTGATAGATTACCAAAGAGCTTCCCTATTGCACTATAGGTAAGACCCTGCTTCCTCTTTTTCTTTATCAGCTTGTTGCGTTCTTTTAATTCTTTCATTTCTTTTCCCTATGGGTTAGAATATACCAGGCAATGCGCCACCTAATACTAAAGGGTTGAGCAAGTATATCATCATAAAACTTCCTCCACTCTCGCCTCGTTAGTTGTCGTATCTTCTTAGCTATTCTTCCATTCATTTCTTTGCTTTGCTTGCCGGCTACCAGCCTTGTCCTTTGGCTACCGCCCGATGTACCCCAACGGCGAATATAGAGTTGGACTTCTTCGCCCTACGCCTCACCAGCAAGCTCTTTCTTAACCTCCACCCTTCAAGTCTACCACATAACGATAGTCGCTGTCAAGTATTCTTTGTAGATATATTTTCATTGACATAATCCCATTATAAACCATCCAGCCCAAAATGTCAAGGCACAAAGAAATAGGGGAGAACCTTTATAAGATACTCCCCTATCATAGTATTACTTTATTTCTTTAATAATGCCTTGATAATTATAATTACAGCCTCCCTATCCTCTTTACTTAACTGTTCAATCAACCAGTAGAGTTCCCGCTTGGTTATCTTACTATCCTATCAGATTTACTATCCCTGTAGCACCACCACCCAATATTCCCGCAGCAACTAGAACTCTTATAATCCATTTGATGCTTGTCTTATTAGAGGATGCTTGCTTAACTAAGTCCAAGATGTAGCCATTCTGTTCGGCGTTGTGCTTTTCCAACTTCTCTACCAGATGATAAGTATTGCGGCTTCTTTCATCAAGCCTGCCAAGTAATTCATCTCGTTCTTTCGGTTTCATCTTACAATCTCCCATATTTTTAATCCAGTAGCTACTACAAATAAAGCTATAAGAAACTCCAGTATATCGTGATAGGAATGGTCTATCTTTCTCCAGTCATTCATCGCTTCATAAATAAGAAAGGTCAAAGCTAAGGTTAATCCTAAGATTGGATTAGGAAAAGAAATCCAAGCCGTTATCCCACCTGCTACATAATGAAACGCATTCCGATACTTCAATGTCTTAATTTCCTTACTGTGAAACAAATTAGAGCTATCACCGCAACGCACAGAATCAAGATTGAGGCGATTAGCTCTATCTCAGTATATTTATCCACTGGAACTACAATTGAACCCTCAGAATTTAGAAGTATGCCGAAAACCCACACAGCTAATACACCCGTTCCAAGGCTCATCATCAAGGAAACCCATATAATAAAATCAAGCACTTATCTTGCTCCTACAGAAGTTATTGAATTGCCATTGTAAAAGCTTAATTTCCTTCTTGAGTTCCTGTATTTGCCTATCCCTACCATCTATTAACCCCTTACTATAGCCATCCCGATAGCCCTTATTGTGCATTCTTAGATGCTCACTGGCAGTTTGTAATTCAAGGTTCCCTATTCTATTATCATCTTTAATCCCATTCTTGTGGTGTATCCATTCCCATCTATGCAAACATCGCCCTAGATGTTTTGCCATCACGAGGCGATGCTCCAACACATAACCATCCGTATGTGCCATTGAGAAGAAAAAGTCACCTGGGGCAAGCAGAACGCCTACATAACCCCTTTTTGTAGTATATCTGCCCCCTTTCCAATTCCAGTTTTTATCCCTGATTGGCTTAATATGCCTTTTGGCCGCACAGGAAATACAGCGACCGCTAATTTCCTTGCTTCTTGGATATCCCACCCATCGTTGCTTGCCGCAATCTATACAGGCAAGCCAAATATATTTGTGCCCACTCCACTTACCTATATCTTGCCCCAAAACAATATCATCTATGTTTGGCATATCAATCCTCCTACTGCCATTATGCCTCCAATGATGGTTTCGTGGTTGCGTATCTTAACTCCATAAGATTAAGAATTATATCATCTACTTCGCTGGTGTCTGTTTCTAAATTAAGAGCAAAAGATAAAACATCTAGCGAGTCAATCACATTA